>Ga0209489_105530_pt1 | contig 21772 bp, 10 predicted proteins | sample SiratrowhiteBW_FD_187527 | JGI IMG/M metagenome (GOLD analysis project Ga0209489, IMG submission 187527) | Root nodule microbial communities of legume samples collected from California, USA - Siratro white BW (SPAdes) (version 2) | ecosystem: Host-associated > Plants > Roots > Nodule | place...
AAATAAAAAAAAAAAAAAAAAAAAAAAAGACAATGGTTATGATTATTGTGTATCAATTTTTATGTATTACCATTATTATTATCATATTTGGTTTATGTTAATGTTAACTTTTATTTGTTTTATTGTTATTCTTTATTTATATTTTATATTGAGGAAATGAAGTTTTGACAATCTTATAAATCATTTGACAACCTATTTTATATTAACATTGATTTTGTCTTTTTATTATTGCTTCCACAATCACAATCACATCTTTTCTAATAATATAGTTTAGTGTTTTGTAATTTTTTTATATTTTCAATCATACTTTTTTACATGTTTAGTTATCCATAACATTAAATTTTTAAGGTTAGTATTAAGATGTTAAAAAATAGATTTTTAAATTGTAATTTTAGAAAATATGTTTCGATTTATTTAGTTATTTATAATGTTTAAGGTTAATATTTACCTATTAAATTAGGATTTAGAATTGTTATTTAAAATTTTGGATGTTAAATTATTTAATTTAATATGCATTTTTTCTATCTAATCATAAAATATAAATTAAAACTGATTCAACGGGTTATGATCAAAACAACTAGTTTCCACAGATAGAAATGTTGAATTACTTAACTCATTATGTATGTGTTTTTATTTTTCAATTTGCTTTCCTGAAGACCAGTAATGGTCAATAGATTTTTTTTCATTGTTGTTAAATTTAAATGATATACTATTTTTTTATGACCTTTAATACTTCTAAGTAAAATTTAATTTAATATATTTATATGTGTCATTTTTCTATTAATCCGTTTTGTGTTATTATATTAAAAATATAAAATAATAATATTTTATTAAAACCATTTGAATTTCAATTGAATACTAAAGAATCTTTGAACTTTGAATTCATGTAACCTGTCCAGTTGGAACCTTTTTATAATTAGGCCCCAGAAGCTTGGCTATGTACTGTCCTGTTTTCCATTTGTTTTTTTAATTTGATTAGTAACCTAATTTTAAATGTATTATTAAAATTTAATAGCTAATTTTTTTATATAATAATTTTTTAATAAATTTTGAAAATGTTAAGAAAATATATGTATTATTATTGAAAAAATATGTATAACAATGTAAAATATTATAATTTGTATTAAAAAATATATTAAAAGTTATTGTAGTTAAATAATTAGAAAAAATATTTCTTCATATACAAAATTATCTCTATATTTTTAACGTAATCAAAATATATTTTAAAATTAATATATTAATGGATTATATATTTAATAAATTGTATTCGGTAAATTATATTAGAGACCCTATCATAAATATTTTTAATGTCATCTTTTAATTAAAATAGTAATTTTATATACCATAATAGTTTTATATTGAATATTTTACTCGTATAAAATAAAGAGATATTCTTTAAGAAAAATAGAGCACTTTAATTAAGTATTATGATATAAATTAGGGATATATATATATAGGATAAAAATTTAAGATTAGTTATAATCTTAATAATTAATTTTTAATTGATGTCTGTTATAATATTTTATGTTTTAAAGACTATGGTTACTATAGAGAAGACAAATTAAACATTAAAAACTAGTATGATTGTCAAAAATAAAAATTTTCAATTTCAATTAAACAACATAATCATCCAACAAACATCACATCAACTTCGTCTATAAGTTGTTCCATATCTCTTGAATTAAATTGAAATTCTCTCTTATACCCTCATGCATTTAATGATCATATTCATATTAGTTAAATCTTAAAATAAAACATATGTTTCTAATAATTTGGAGTCTTATAATTAGAAATACTAATAATAATAATAATAATAATAATAATAATCCCTCTCAAGATTGTAATTAAGGAAATGAAAAACAAAATTACTTTATTAGAGATAGTTTTCTTCTTTCTCCGTTTTTTCAAGGTAACGCCGATTTTCGTTTTCATTCTTTTAAATATTAACTATTTTTATTAATTATATATTTACTTTTATCTCAAATTCAATAAATTTATAATTTTATCATGAAAATAAACTATTACGTGTTTATTATAAGAAAAAAATATTATGAGAAACATCATTTTAAGCTTTTGCTTAAAATTCTGAAAAAAATAGATAAAAAGAAAACACGTAGTTAATTCGATACAAATTTTTTATTTATGTCTGCTGTATATTTTCTTCAGTAACTTAAAATATTAAGTGTGCATATGTATTTAATTTTTTTATACTATATCTCCACGTGTACCCATATTAAGAAAAACCTTCAGCATTTGATAAAAATGTATGAAACACTAACATATTCTTAAAACACTTATGATGGTCTGTGAAAAAGAAAGTTGGAAGTGAATACAATAAAATAAAAAAATTATGAAATTATTTAGTTTAAAAGATAAAAATAAATAAATTATAAAAAAATCATTTAAACTTTATACTTACTTTTATATTTTTTTATTATATATAATTGAATGTTCGGTGAGTTGAAGGACTAAATAAACTATTTCAATCCAAATAAATTGGATTAGATTTATTTATTTTGATTGGATTAAATTTAACTTAATTCAGATTAACTCAATCTCCTACCAGATGTGATAGGTTATAGGTTTGTTTTGGCAAAACTAGTTGATGGGTTAAGTGATAGTTCATAACTTCTAAGTTAGAAACTCTTAAATAAGTTAGTTTGAGATACTTATCAAACAAACATTCATATGTTATATATTATTTAAATTAGTTTATTAACTAATCAAATCAATTAATAATTAGTTATTGATCTTATCAAAGGTACTTTATACATGATAAACTTAGAATTTAACTTAACTAAAGTTTTTTTTCATTATTTAAATTTTTAATTAGTTTTAATTTATTTTAATTTTCATATTTAATTTATAATTATAACTTCTATTTAGTTTTAATAACAATCATTATATAATATATTTTTTAATATTCTAAATTATTTAACAAAATTTTAAAAAAACTTGAATTTGTGACATAATGAAATCAACTTAATTTAATTCAATTAAAGATAAATTGAGTTAGATTGGGTAAAAAAAATATAAAAATATGACCAGTCTTATTTTTTTTTATTATGTTAAATGTTTTTCATGGAGCAAGAGACAATGATTAATAAAAAGAAAAAAAATTGAAAAAAAAAGTAATAAGATGTCACATGTATATTTTTAATTATATTATTTTCACATAATAAATAAAATCATATAAAATAAAAATTGATTTATATATAAACATCATAAGAGAGCGTAATAAAAAAATGCATAGAAGTACAACATATATTCAATAATATAGGACAATATGGAGATTAAAATATTCAATATATATATATATATATATATATATATATATATATATATATATATATATATTGTCATAATATATTGATTGTGAAGAAGATAAATAAGGTAGTGTTTTTAGATAATATACACTCTTCAAGTCGATATACTAACATATTTTTTTAAATTTACTCACATTAATTTATATTTTAAAAGTAAACTAACAAATAAAATTTATTAAAATAGACTGGTGTTATCTAATATCCCTAAAGTACTAGATAAAAAATTGAAATATTTTTTATTACAAAACATCCTTATTATGATTCTTGACTATTTTAGTGTGGTTTTTAATTATAAACAAGAAAATAGTCTATACATTGTTAATGTAAAGAAGTTTTAATTATGTTATGATCTAATGACTGCGTAGTATTTTTTTGATATTTTTACTAATTTTATTTTTAAATGTCATTCTTACCATGAAGTTTGACTGGTAGGTATAGAAGATGGAAAATAGGTTCTTTCCTTTGTTTTTATTCTCTTTGACTTCTATACTTGTTTAGTTGTCACTTAATCTTCCTGGAAATTAGGTGGAACAATTATGATCACGTTTTGCAACAATAGTCAAAACTAATATTTGCATGAGTCAGCAGCTGCATTCATATTTTATCGTCAATAATTCAAATATATTTGTCTAGGCATATTAAAATTTAAGATGAATTTTCTATTATTAGACCTGTTTTAGTGTATACAGAAATATATGGTATATCTGTATAATATTAAAAATATAGAGATGGCCATCATATTTATTATTTTAAAATGAGAATTATTCAGATAGTATAAAAACATGATGTCTTATGGTGAATTTTGAAACAGTGTACGTACCAAGAAAAATAAAAAAGTGGAGTGATAACTTTTTTAGATTTATTATTTTATATTATTTATACAGGCACATTAAAATCACTGTCTTGTCATGTCTTCTTTATATCTAAATAAAAATAAAACGTGTGATTGTATATAGTTCTAAAAAATCAACTTTTACACAGGGGGAGTAACACACTAAAAATTTATGATTGAAAGTATCTAAATTTAAAGAAAAATTATAGATCAAGTATTAAAAAATTTGAAACATCTCCCATCTAAATTACGAACCAACAAAAAAAAGTGAAATATATATATATATATATTAATGTTCATTTATATATATAAAAAACTAATAAATATATTTTTAAAGCAAAACTCTATAACATATACATGTTTTTTATACTAGTTTATCCTGCATCTATTCCACGGTGTACTTTCATTTTAATACATATGATCATTCACTTGTATATCAAACACAAATAAATATAACAAATTATTAAGTATAAGAATTTAGTATTTACAATTATTTTATAATTAAAATGAAAGAAAAAATACATAATTGATATAATATTAAAAGTCAACTACATTCATTTCTATTTCACATCACAACAGTATAATAATAACTTCAATATTTGACGAGTTCTAAAATGGAATATTTGAATATTAATATACTTCTAATATATTTTATAGAATGCCTCATTCTCAAATTATATTTATAAAAAAATATTGATTTTTTTATTGATTTTACATATATAGTAACCTGGTATAGCTTTTTATATATTTATCAAATTTATATATTTCAATTAAATGACATGAATCTTATAAACCTTTCATTACTTCATATCTTCATTAATATCAACTATGAATGAAGTATGAATATATCATTGTATACTTTATAACTAGATATTTATTTTATACTCACAAAATAATGTACTTATCTAGAAATTACTATCACACATCAATTATATGTCCATAAAAGAAAACACATAATTTATATCATCATCTTCCAAAATCACATATTCACCTTAAGATACTTTAATTACAAAGTCATATTAATTAATTTCATAATCTATACATGTCCTTTCTCATGGATACTAAAGATTCCATAAAATTTTCAATGTCAAAAAGTAACAAAGTCTACATTGGCACATCTTTAACATATAAAAGGATGAATTTAATAAAGCATTTGAAATAGAAATACGTGACTTATTTTGAATATATATATATATATATATATATATATATATATATATATATATATATATAGATAGAGAGAGAGAGAGAGAGAGAGAGAGAGAGATAAATAGATTTGATAAAAATTAAATCCTCGAAGCCAATTTGATTTCATTAAGCTAAATTTACGAGAAATTTACCAATTCATTTTAAGTGATATTTCGTTGACTGAAATTGATTTTATTGAACAAATTATACATCTACCAAAACTCAACAAAAGCCATCATGAAAGGCAAAGATAAGGTTGTTCATGCTATATTATACCATATCAATAATAATTACAAGGACTACAAATATTTTGGCACCAAGTTTCAGAAATAAAACTATCAATTTCATCCCCTTGCAAAACACTAGATTTTAACTTATCATTTAAAGTCAAAAACATACACATTCAAATTAAAATTATTGCAGTGGAACATCAGTCGAAAACCTAGGCGAAATCTTAAAATAAACTCTTGTCGTTTTATACTAAAAGCAAAACAATTGCAAAGACAAACTTAGATTATTTTCAAGAGACATGATTTTATATTAATTGTATAACACATACAAATACAAGTATTCTTTTTTGGTGCACTTCAAATATATAATCACAAAAGAAGTTATCATATTTTTCTAGTCATAAATCAAGAATACACACACCATCAAACTCACTCAAAACTTCCATAGTTCCATTCCATTTTATGTATTCAAAACATTTGAGTTATGTTTATGCTTATATGAAGAAGGGAGTGGTTTCCAAGTTGTTAAAGGCACACTTTCTTTTTCCCAAGTTCATCACTTGGTCTATTTTTTATTTTTTTTAAATTCTTAACTACTCTTGACCCAAACAATTAAAAAGTCCAACAACTCAAGGTTGAAGTTCTCTTTACTAACTACACCACGAATCCAAACATATAGACTATAAAAGCATGTTTCCACATAATTAACATTCAATTACCACTTATAAATTATTTTACTCACTTATATAAAAGACACGTGCTTGCAAAATTCATATTTACTAGTTATATTTTTACAGAAAAATTAAAACAATTATCTTATCATACCTCCTTTTATATATCGAAATAAAAATATAACATGAATTGTGAAGCATTAGTCTTGCGATTGTAATTTTTTTTTTCTTATTATGTATTTTTCTTATGTATTATATTCACAAATTCATGATAAAATAATATTTAGTCCATTTTGAAATATCACTGTGTACTGATACATGCTAACGTGTAAAGTTAAAGTATTTTTTTTAATAGGAAACACAAACTAAATTTCAAGTTATAAAAGAATTGATTTCTACGTAATAATCTAAAAAGTATCTTATATCACGATTTAAATATTTATCATAAATTTAGAATACTAACTATACATGTAAAATATTTATTTATTGTGAACTTTAATAATCTAAAAATAATACTATAATTGAAATTTTTTAAAACATCAATTTATTATGAATGATAATTATAAATATATAAATAAATATTTAAGTTCCGCAATGTACGTGCTAAAATACGATATTTGTTTGTTTGCTCTCTTTAACATTTTAGGGTGGTAGTAGGAAGAGAGGCGCAGTGATGGTGGGAGAATAAAAGAGAATAAGAATAAAAGTGGCAGAATAGAAAAAAAGGGAGGTGTTAAAATCATATGCAGTACCCTACAACCCAACAATGTTTTCTTTTTCCACACTAAGCTAACAGAATTATGGCCCAATTTAGTGCTGTATATACAGATAACAATAATATATTATTATTAAAAATACATAAGATTTTGATTAATAATAAATTATGTATTATTATTAATAATACATAATTATTTCTAACAAGTTTATTATTTTGTACAGTTATATTGTAATATTAATAATTTATATGGCATTCATGGAGAAGTATTGATATATTTCGTATAAGTATATGCTAAGACACATGTCTATATGAATTTTTCTTAATAATATCATTAGTAATAGTTTATTATTAATGTTAGTGATGCTAATGTGGGTAGAATATGTTAATTATTAATTTAATAATAAATATAAATATCAGAACTTTGTCCCTCGGTTATACATATCGTAAATTCCATTCATATATTAAACACACCTATTCATTCAATAAGTTGTTATAAAAACATAAAGTACAAAATCATACCATTAATACAAATTTGATTAATTAATTCGAATATTTATGAAAATACATTGTAAGACTTTTTTTAAGGTTTTTATAATTTGATAATTCATAAATAATAAATGTTATTCAATTTCAGAAATGAGGAACTGAAGAGATTAATTTTACGAAATGAAAAGTTTACTATTGTCATTCTCTTTAGTATTATTAATAATTGATTTTTAGAAAAAAGTGTGAAGGATGGAGGGAACTTTATGGTATACCTTGAAATGTTCGCCTAGTAAATGCACCTTGAAATGTTACACACACATATACTTCAGTGTGAAAGTCCAAGTTGTGATTATTTAATTGCTATTAGTTTGATATTTTTGGGATGTGTGATGCGATAGATGATGTACTGTACCATAATTGGAGAAGCATCTTAGGTGTCGATTCTGAGCATCTTATGTAAGATCCCATCCTCCAACCATAAATCTTCACCACATTTCTGTTTCGTGTTCAGTTCGACCTCACACACAAACGCACCATGAGCAAGGTTGTTTCTCCTCTGGAGGCCCAAGCCTTCAACTACCTAACCTTCGCCTTCATCGCCACCCTCAACAATTTCTGGACCTGGCTCGCCGTTACTTTCTGGAGGATCCCAACACCCAAGTCTGAATTTCTCCCACCTCCCGATCACCCCATTCCGGGTGAGTCCGACCCGGTTGCTGTCGCGGGCCCAGCATGTGTTCCGAGCCCAACTGTGGTTTCTAATGGGCCTGACATCGACATTGACGGAGTTAGGAAGGGGAAGTTTAGCTTGTACTACGAGGGTGAGAGTGAATGCGAGAGCGAGGAGACGGTAACGGTGACGGAGGAGTGGGAGGAGGTTGACGGAGAAGGAGAATGGTGGGAGAGCTGGGAAAGGTTGTTGAGGATGAGAATGGGAAAGAACGAGAAAGGGTGGTACACGTGTCAGGATTTGGCGGCGCTTAACGGCGGCGTTGTGCGGTTATGGGATGGTGGCTTCAGGTTTGGCAGCAGAAGAGACAACACAGACTGTGTTCTTCTCTGGCAACAATATTAGCGTAGAATCTTAGATATTAGATTAGATGCATGCGTGGTTCTGTTGAATTATAATTATTATTATTATAATTCAGAATGTATATAGTAGTGTAGTGGTTTGGAAAATTATGGCGATGATCATCTGTGTATGGTTATCTTGAACGCAAATGTTCAAATCAAGTTTACTTTCCCTATTTTTCATGGATCCTTTGTTTATATCAGAATTAGTTTGTGGAGAGTAAGATGGTTTAAGTTTAATTAAAACTGCTGATTATCTCAAATGGAGAATTGTTTGCTGATTAATTAATATGAGAGTGTATTTAGTTATGGATAATTATCATGTTTGGTGGTAACAGGTTTCACTTGCCCTAGGGTGCTAACAGTTTTTACTTTGATCCCCAACCAAGACACTAGACTAAGGAGGTGTTAGGTTTTGATGAAAGTATACTAGTGACAAATTAGTTTTTAACGAACAATTTTTTTTTATTTAGTTCCTAAATGCCCGAAGAAGTATAAGTTGTTTTCTAAACATTATAACTTAATGTTAAATTAGTTTTTTTTATAAAATATAATTTAGTATTGAATTGATCTTTAAATACTACGATTTAAAAATAAAACGATTTCGTGAAATTTAATAGAACGATTGACATAAATTAAAGAATTAAATAAGATTTTGTATTCTCTTAAAAAATCTTGAAAAAAAAATTGAGTATTTAGTTCTTTTGTAATATATAAATCTTGAAAATGATTAATTTGATCGATTTTATATTAACTGAAGAAAAAAAAGAGATAAAAATACGTGTTCCTCTTCTCTATCTACCAAACAAATCAAATTAATCTTCTACTGGAAAAAAAGGTGTAGCCCTAAGATGCTATACACAAAAAAATCAACCTACCTGTTGATTTTCATTTTATTGTAATTTTATTTATTTATTCATCTTTAAAACCAACGCAGCCAAAAAAAATAATGGGTTTGATTAATGAGTGTGACAAGTATTGATTGAAGTGGTAAGTAGCTGAAGTTGGTGTGGTTGGTAACAGGATTCCACAGCAAATTGAGTAATATTCTGAGTCATTTTGAGAATATACCGATACAAACAATAATTGCAATTAAACTACTCATAAATTTTGTTATCTTACTTATTTACACACGGATAATTTAGAACCCTAAAACAGGCTTCACTCTTTCACCGTGATTTATCCAGATGAGATAATTTTACAAAAAATTACCTATAGGAAATTTAAAAAAAATATAAAATGCTATTTCAAATTCGATTTTATCTAAAAAAATTATATTTGCAAATATGCCAAATTTTTAAATTACTTATTTTTAAAATCGAACTTGAATTTATATTTGGAAATACGATTAAGCAGATAGGCTAACTAATCACTAAAATAAATGAAGTGATAATTAATGTAACCGCTAATTGGGTATCTTCCACTCTATCTACTTCAATTTTAATATGTTCATAGACTAATTTTAATTTTATTTCATTTTTTTCTCTCATAATTTTTTAGGAAAAAAATTATCCAAACATGGTCCAAAACACTTATATCACTTTTCTTAAAATATTTTTTTAAGTTTAATCATTAAAGGCTATGCTATTATTTGATTTTTAGTGTAAAATATCTAAAGGATATATCTATAAACAAGTGATATGGTAATAGGTATTATTTATGTTTTAAAATAATGTGTTTTAAAACAGAACAATATAATGAAATATTATTTTTTTAAATGTAAAACTTTATTAAATTAATAGTGCTTTAAAAAATATTATTGAGTTGACATAATATTTTTTTTAAAGTTTATATTAGACAGAAAATCATCACATAAATTTTATTAAAAGAAAAAAAATTATAGACTAAACCAAATCCATTGAAAAATAAAAAAACATAGAACAAAATAAATAAACAAAAAACGTAATATATATATATATATATATATATATATATATATATATATATATTAATAAAATAGTATACTTAGTAGGTTTTACCTACAATGATACTTATGTGATTGGTCACTTGAATTAATATTATTTTAGTGAGTATGTGAGGTAATGGTTATGGTAGCAGTCTCTCTCACACAGTCCATGAAACAAAATTATTAAGGAAAAAGGGGAGGAGGGAATGTTGTACGAGATATAGATCCAAATACACACATAACAATAACCATTTAACGACAAATTCCACCCATTATGTACTTTTATATCTATGTCTTTTCTGTAGTTTCTTTTTGTCACATGAAAAGAGGAGAAACGTGAAACTATGTTGAGTGTAATTTAAGACAACATATATTTTGTTTTAAAGCAGTGATACACCAGCCACCTCAAATGGAATGAGTGGCTGAAATTGAATCAGGGATATTTCACACATCCTTCTTCGTCTTTTGTTTTATACTTATGTTAATTAATCATCCCATCCATTTATTTGGACCAATTTTGTAGTGAATATATAAAAAGTTGAATTAAATTAACTTTTTTATAAGTTGTGACTAATTTATATATAACTTAAGGTTAGAATGTTTTATAAATTTCAACTTACAAAAAGAGTTAGTTCTTTTATACTCAAAAAACAAAATCTTTTATAGAAGCTCGTCTGTCCAACCACACGTTATCTCTAGACCACAGCCACTCATTCATCTCACAGTGCAACGAAATTATGTTGTGGTCCACAGGGCATATTTTTATATTTTTAAGACAATTCATTTTTAAATAGAAACAAAAATAAAATAAAAGTTAAGCACAACATGTTTTTATACTATTAACGAATTTGCTTTATTTTATCTTAACTTTATAAGATTTGTTTGGATAATTTTTTTCGAAAGTACTTTTATGAAAGCACAATGAAATTAAACTAATTTATAAGTTCAAATTAATTATTACGTGGCTTAATTTATAGAATAAATTTCATATAAAGTTTTTATATTCTTGTTTTTTAATATGGATAAATATATAATTCAATTTTAGTTAAATAAATAAATATTTTTTCTAAAATGGAATGATAGATTATTGATCACGACATTGTTTTTCCCTTTTATCTCCAATAAATTTTGTGATATAGGTATAGTTCGTTAGTATGTAAAGGTTCGTTTCTGTTGCCTTCATACAATGGAACAAGAGTAAAAAATAAATAAAAATCATGGATTTTGTTAAAATGAATGGTAGGCCCAACTCACTCTTGCAGTAAAGCCCAAAAATGATAATAGGTAGTGGTAATTGCTTCATGCACCTCATCAGAATATGTGAATAGATATTTATAGTCTTGTTAACGAAGATAAAAGAGGTTAGGGTATTTCGAAAAGCATTTTCCAAAAGAGATTGGATTGTGGGAGTGTGAAATCTCTTACGAAAAACATTTTTCATAAGAAGTTTTTATATCATGGAAAACATTTTTTGTAAAAGGTTTTGTATTATGAAAAACATTTTTCGTAAAAAGTTTTTGTATTATGGAAAACATTTTTCGTAAGAGAGTTTTGTATTATAAAAAACGTTTTTAGTAAGGGATTTTTGTATTATGGAAAATGTTTTCCATAACAGGATTTTGTATTATAGAAAAGTTTTCCGTAAGAGGATTTTGTATTATTGAAACCCTCTCTTACGGAAAACCTTATCTGTAAGTCACTTTTCCACTTTTATCCCTACTAGGAAATAATTTTTTATAAGCATTTTTCCCACTCCTGCACCACTACGAAAATAGTTTTTTGTAAGACGATTTCACATCCCTGTAGCCTCCTAAATATTTTATTTTCCATAATAAAATCTCTTTCAACCTATTTCAGCAATCCCTCTACACTCTTACAGCAACCATTAAAACACTCAAACATAAACTCACTTACCTTAAAATGCTGCCAGACAACCTTCTCTTTCACTACAGTGTCCGCCATCACCGCTATCGCCGAAAAATGCAGTTGCAATAATTTGACAAGGACAATCATGATATATTATGTTACTGATAGGGTGCAGGAAGCAATTACCATAAGTAGTATTTTGGCCCATTTTTCCTGCACCTCCAATTCATGCATTTTGTTAAAATGAATGGTGGCCCAACTCACTATTGCTGTAAAGCCCAAAAGTGGATTATAGGTAGTATTTTAGGCCGATTGTTCCTGCACCTCCATAATTTCATATTTAAAAAATATTATAGAATGATGATTGTAATAGGAGAAACTGTCGATATAAATAATAAAATATTAATTTTTGTAATATTTATTTTTTCACTTTATTGCAACTTTTTTAACTTCACCAGGATTTCATTTGCCTTTTATGTCTTTACTCTGTGCTTTAATTTTAAAATGTTCTTAATCTCACCAGGTTAACCACACTATCACTGTGCCGTAATAACACCTTTACTTTACCTACTACCCTTTTCTAGTCTTTCTAACAAGGGAACACTTCAAATTTTACATTTTATTAATCATATCAAAACTTTCATTAAATCACACCACAAATCATATTATCATCAAATATATACTAATAAACTTCTAAAATTTTTTAATATTAACACCAGCTACAACAACTAATTCAGCAAAAAAATTAAAAAAATCATATTTATACTTATAGGCACTAAAAAATTATTAATATGATTATTTTCCTTAATTTACTCATATTTTTTCAGTCCAGTTAAAGTTATACATTATACTTTTTTCGTTTTTCAACACTCTTACAAAATCGTAACATTAACATAAAAATGTAAATACATAAATAAAACAATCAAACAAATTTAATATTTTAAGTAATATATTCTATATTTTTTATCCTTTTCTTAAAAAAAATTATAACTCAAATAATTCTATAAAACTATAAATACTATAATTTTTTTAAAAAATAATAAAATAATTATATATTTCTAAATCTTAAATCCTAAACCTTAAACATTTTTTAAATAAAATTGAAATCACATCCCCTGTAGAAATTCTGCTTAGAAATACAAATTGTATCATATCCTACCAACTTTAGTTTAAACGAAAAAATTAACTCAATATTACATTAAAGACATTCTTCCACATGAAATTGTGATTATGATTCATATATATCGAAGTTGATATTGTAATTACAACTTTAGTTAAAGGTAACATCTGAACTTAAAGTCATATTTTATAAATATGATTTCTTTACAATTAACAAACATGACTTATTAATAACTATAAATTTTTAAAAAATATTTACTTTGAGTAATTTGTAACGAAATTTGTCCTACTTTTACAGAATTATTCCTATTCTTTAACTTACTCAAAAATAATTTTAACAATTTGAGTTTTATATTTATTTAATTTAGTTATACAGAATGGTATTAAAATTAACACATTATGTTCGAAACTTAGCTTTATATTCAAATAAATATTCTTTATTCGATAAACACTACGTGAAAGAGAGCGTGTTTTTTCAGCATATAACAAATCTTCCGATATTTAAGGAATATAAGGAAGTAATATAAGATTAATCTTAATAAAAAAGGAATAAAAAAAAATGTACTAAATCTCTGTTGACCTTCTCCCACTTGGTCTGTGGACTGTCTTCTAGCTGGCACACTGCATTTATCTCGTGTGACTCAAAAATCGTTGACCTTCTTTTCTTTATGCGAAAAAATGTCAATGAAAGCAAGCAAATGATAACTTTTTTTTTATTAAATCAAATACTAACGAATAATGGTACATGTTTCTAATATTTTTTTATTTATCCTCTCAAATTCATATAAAAATAAACAAAAAAATGAATGATTTTAATACCTTTAAAATGTAAAATGTATATTTTTATTTATTTTTGTAACTGAAAAACAAGAAATATACTATAAGAACATTGAAAGTTACTTTGAGTGGATTTCATATAAAAAAATTGGGCATTGATTTAAAATTATTTTCAAATAATAGCGCCCACGTGACACTCTTTCTAAGTTTTGTTTTTTAAATGCCTCATACGAGGAAGCAATACTTTATTCCACAATCTTTTAATTAAATGTTAGTTTCACGTTAAAAAAAACCATATGCAAGTTGAAGGGTGTCTCAACATTTCATTTTCTTAAGTAAGTCCCAACTTGGATCTAATAGTTTGTTTTCATTTCCCTATTATTCAGCTGATAACTAGTGTGTTATGTTTAATGTATATCTTTATTTTGATACTTATTAAACATTGTTTTCTGACAGTGATCTCAGGTCAAACTTAAGATGAATTTACGTAAATAAGAGGAAATTTATCACTTACGCAAAATAAAAGCTTCACATTACAAAATAAAGTAATTAAATAGCAAAATGTTCTATCCAGCATATATGTGTTAAAAAAAATTGAATCCTGATTCAATTTGATGTGATATTTAACTCTTTTGTGGCGATACTTTTGTTAGAAAAATATCACTAACAGTGTACAACGACCATTTTCGGACTATCGACACCATTTCTACATTAATATAACTCATTACCATTATTATAATTATCTCCCTCTTAATTGCCTGATATAAAACAAAACATAGTTAATATACATGATATATATGCGAGAATAATGTGCTAACAATAATAATTTATATTTAAAAATCAACCAGTCATTAAATCATTTAAAGCCATCAATTCAAGCCTTAGTAATTAAACGATAATATAAATAATTAAATAACACATACAATAATATTAAAAATATATAATATCATAATCTAAAACAGTAAAAAATAAAAAAAATATATATATATATATATATACTTTTCTGTAACCTTCATGTTAAAGATAAACCGCACCGACTTACGTTAACAACTTGACGGCATATGTCCCCATTGTTCAAAGAAAAAGAGTTGAAGACTGATATACGTTTTCTTTACAAAAAAACTGAACTTGTTTCCTTTGTGTCTGTATATATACTTTTAAAATCCCTGTTCATAAAAAGATACAAGAAAATAAAAGGAGATAAAGATAATTACATTTTTGCAATAAAAAATTACATTTTTTTATCAGAAAGATAAATTACATACAGACAATTAAACGATAAATTTGTTTTTTTATTATTATTATTATCTGTCCTTGTTAGGTGTATATGGAGAAAACACTTATTAACAATGATTTTGTTTACACTACTTATTGGATTATCCGTTATTAGTATGATTTATTTTCTAATATATAAGTATTGAGTATCTATGTTAATGATGTCATATAAGATATTAATAAATGATTTTATCAATGTAGATTATTGATATATCAATAGATCAAATGTTAATTCGACAAATTATACTATAGTTGTGAATCTTTTTGTTTATGTTAACATTTATATTTAAAGAATAGTGATACTAACATTTATATATAACTGCATTTTGAAATAATTAATTTATGACTTTTCGTGAAAACGACGATTCAAGTTTGTATCCTAAAGTATACATTTTCGTATATAATAAGGTTGTTTTCCTATGGTTAAGTTTTATAATAATAAATTACAAGGCTCGTTTGTTAAGTAAAGAAAAAGTATTTATATAAATTTCATCCTGTATTGAGATTATTGTCTCTATACAAATACAATGAGTTTGTTTTATTTTTTATGAGAATAATTTAAAAAAATGTATTTAAGCTGACTTTAATTAATTAATAGTGACAATTTACATTAACAATGTATAAAATTCTGTATAATTAATTTAGTATAACATATTTTTTTTACAAATTCGCTTTTAAAATAATTAACTTGTGACGTCTTCGAATAGCATATTGATTGTAAAAATCTCAAAGAAATCACATTTGTAGAAATGGTACTTTTTATAATTCAATATAAGAGATTGACATAAATTGATTTGAGTAATGTGATGAAAAAAAATATAACATAAACTGTTATAATATTATATTTCAATATGAATTGGCACAGGTGGAAAAAGATTAGGGTAATTCTTTCTCAGAAAAAAAATCTCTTAATGAGGCTAAAAAAAATTTATATATAAATCATATACTTTATTTACATATTAAAGTTAACTTAACACAAAGAGTAAAATTTTCACTTTTATCCTTCTTTCAAATCGTGTACTTTTAATTTAATATTCAGTATTATTCTGCTAAATTTCCGTCAAAATTATTAGGTCCTTTGCAACTTATTATTTACATGTACCATATTTCATGTTTTCAATGATTTATTAATACATTTTTAGTTAAAATAATTATACAAGAATTTAAAATACTTATTATAATTGTAAAATATCATTTACATTTAAATACAATTTTTTTCATTAACAAAGAAAGTCGAATTAATATAAAATATTGAAATTTACATTGTATATAAAAATGAACACATTGAACATAATGCCTACGAAATAATGGTTGAATATGTGTTTTTTTTCGCAGAATCAAGCCTGAGTGGTGATATTGTGATGCTTGCAAATAAAATATAACAATTTCAACTAATAATTTTTTAATCATATTTATTTTATCTTTTAATTTAAAATTTTAATATATATTATTACGGTGAGTCGTAAGGTAGGTATAATATTTTTAAATGTTAAAGTATTATTTTCCTTCAAACACAGTGTCAATGACGATTCGAGTTTGCCCTATAAATACCAGAGCAATGACCACCTTGGATAACCACACTTACACATTAACCACCTTGGATAACCACTTACACATTAACACTCTCATTCTCCTCCTTCACCCTTTGTTTTCATACATAACAAACATGCATACGCAGCCAATTTCCACTATCGCCTTCACGCTCCTCCTCCTCCTGTTGTCTCCACCACGCGCCGCCGCGGTAAGGCCAACACCAAATCCACTTCGTTCATCGTGCGCGCAGGCCAGGTACCCCGCTCTCTGCGTCCAAACCCTCTCCAACTTATCCAACCCCGCCGCCAAGCCCGTCGACATGGCCCAGGCCGCCGTCAAGGCTAGCCTGGTCCGTACGCGCGCTCTCTCAGCCTACCTCGGGAAGCTAAAGGCCGCATCGCAGGGTGTTGGGCTGAGGCAGCGAGTTGCGGTGAGTGACTGCGTGCAGCAGATATCCGACTCGGTGAACGAGTTGAGCCAGACGCTGAACGAGTTGCAGCATCTCCGCGACGGAACCTTCGAGTGGCAGATGAGCAACGTCCAGACCTGGACCAGCACCGCGCTCACCAACGACAACACCTGCATATCCGGCTTCAACGCCGCCGCTGCCGCCGCCGCCGCCGGGAATGTCAAGTTGGAGCTGAAGCAAAGAGTCACCGACGTCGCCATGCTCACCAGCAACGCGCTTTACCTCATCAATCGCCTCGCTGATAGCGTCACAGGGAAGCCTCGCTCCAATTCCGGAAACTGATCCTGTCCGTTCATATCGGTTCTCATGTGTGAATATCTTAAGGGTGTGTTTGGAAAGATGATAGAAGGTAGAAACCACGTTTTAGCGTTTTTTCTTCCAAACCCACACACACATACACTATAGTATCAATAGTAAGGATCTCTTTGCGGTATAAGCTTTCGGTATTAGTTTTTTGCTACGCTATGTGTGTAAAACGTTTGAATCGTATTGCTACTAATATAAGATGGCTATACTGCGTTTTTTGATTAATGAAAAATGTGTAATAATTTTTCATTTTCTCTGAATTAATTACACTTCCATTCGCAACATTTCTTTCTAAACTATAACCATTTAATAATTCCTTTTATTAATCTAATAATAATAATAAATAAATAAAAATTTAAAAATTTTACATAATATTTTAATAAAGGGTTAATAAATGGTTGTATTTTGAAAAGCGCACGTCGTACTCTAGAGTGTTGATGAATTTCCAATTCTGAAATAAAGATGGATACGAGAAATGACTAAAAGTACAGGAGAAAGTAAATTAATGCAAACTCTAACTTCTTAACCATTTGGCACATTATAATTTTTGCACAGAAAGTCATGAGCGAAATCTTATACGTTTCTCTATCAAAATAACAAAATCTTGCGTTTAAAGAATTCAATCTAAAGTATTTTATATATGAGATTATCATTTAATCCATCAATACACCGTGCGAATTTATGTTGAAATAATATTAATATATTTTTAGAGTTTAGGGTTTACACACCAAACTTATCAAAATGACTTCACATCATAAAAAAATATAAAATTTTAGAATACTAGTATGAAGCTCATAAACATATATCATAATTATTCACATGCGAATATCTATTTTCTATAATTGCTTTAATACAGTCTTTTTATAGTCAGCTTGCACATCATGCAAATTAAGTGAATTTCACTCAAAAGGATTATTTAGTATCCACACATATACCTCCTTCTTTAAACGTATTTAGTAATAGTAAATAATTAAATCGTTTTAAGCTAATAAACTGTTTAAGTCGTGGCTTGTTGATGACATAGCGACTCATGCAGACTCATACGTTCTATTTTTTTTTTCTTATGAAAGTTTGGTCACGTGACTTGTGTTGTATGGTTGTGTTTATGTATATCTCTTAATAAATGTCGCACATGACACTGTATTGACTACACTCGTAAGTGCTGACAAAGCCATGCATGGGAGAATATTTAAACTGGTTTGCCATGTGAAAGCTATAATTCAAGTGTATTCTTCTTGACTAACATGTTGAACTATTTTTTTGTTATGTATACATCTTATATTAATTTTAAGACACCCAGAAAGAGGAAAGAACACTAAAAAAGAGAGAAATGTTTCAATAAGATATTTGCACCATGCTAGTGTTCAAAGATCACACTGTGTTAACAAGATCTTATTCATCAGTTTTCCTTTTTTTTTGTCAACTTGTCATTCCAAAGACGTGAATAAGTTGATCTCTTAGTATACGTGGACTAACGTCTCTTTTAATTTTCTTAAGCCGACCTTATGACAATGTACGTGTGCCAGTTTCATCTTATTTCAGTTATATCAGAATGGACAAAGGAAATATTAGGTACATTACTATATAGATGAATTTTAGAATATCTTGCTATAGGTTTTGATCTTGACAGAATTTTCCGCTTATAGGTTTGTAGTTTATTCTTGATTTTTCTGGATCAAGTGAAAAGAGTAGTAGGGCGTGAACCCTAATGTTGCTTCGAACCAAATGCAGTGGCAACAAATATGAGTTCCATACCTTTGTATTTTACATGACATATGCCTTTTCTTATTTGTCACTTTAAGAAGTTCAATACTTGTAATTGTTCCTTAGGACACCCTACGAAAATTTAAGCTATTGGTACATCATCATCATCTTTGTTTAATATTTATATAATAGAAGTAAATACTTCTTTTAAAATTAAAGTGTAATATAATTTTTTCTGTATTGAAGTTTTTTTCTAACTCATTAAATTATAGATATTCGATGGTAATAGTTATTAACTCGATCAAATTCTGTACACAATGAAAATTATATACAAATTCATTATAATTTTCATAATATGTGAATGTTATTTAAAAAAATCTTAAAAAGCAATAATAATTTATTTATAACTGAACCATTCAACCTTTTGCTTATTAAAAGTAATTTATATAATTTAAAACTTTAATTCTCATTTTTTATAATTTATATTTAAGTTTTAATTAGTTTGTTACTTTTAAATAAGATAGCAAAAGTGAATTTTGTTTTATTAAAAATATAAAAAATAATAATATTATTATTAAAAATATGTAAAAGATAAGTGTAATTTGATTAAAAAATAAGAAATATATGTATTTATTTTAAAAGCATGCAAAATAATAATAAAACTTAATGACAATTAATTAGGAATTATGGGGCTCGATGTCTGCAAATAATGTATTCTATAATGGGACGAACTTTAGTTCCAACCAAACGAGTATATTATTTTTTCTTTACAAATTGAAGATTTATAACAATTTACACTATTTCGTCAATAGAGATCAGCTTTGCTCATAAATAAAATACATTATCAACATTACTGAAATAGAGGAATTTCATATTTTTGTATTTGAAAAAAATGATAATAGTATAACAAAAATACATAATGATTAATTTATATATTATTTAATATATGCCTACGTGATTTAAAAGATGTCAAGAAAATTATGACAAAAAATAGTCATAATTACACAAAATGAAATAAAATATAAAAAATGTGTATACTAAATCAACGTCTCTTCATAGTTATAAATAAAGGGTCGAACAATTTCGATGCACAATGTTAATTGAAATAAAATTATTTTATTAGCTTATAATATAAATAAAGACAAATGAGAGATCATTTCTCTCAATATAAAAAAGTTGTTATTAAAATTATATGAGGCCATTGGTTGGGTCAGGCTATCTATGTTTATTAATTTGAGAAATAAAATCTTGTAATTGGTACGAATCCGTCGATAACAAGTCAAATTGTGGTACAAAATAAAGGTAAAATTGGTTTGAACCGTTGTATTTTTAAATTTTTAATATTAAAATTTAATATACATTTTTAAATAAATAAAATGATGTATTTAATAAAAAATATAAATTATTACTTTCATTTTTATTCTAGATACAAGCCATTACTGTCAGTTAATATAGTTATATTTTATTCAAAATTTAAATATGTGTATTGCGTTATGTCTGCCATTTTATTTTAACTTCTATATAGATTGAATGTTAAGAAGACGTGGAATGATATATATATTTTAAGGTGTACATATTTTGATATAAATTTTGATATCTTAATTATTTATTTATTTTATCTAATAAATATTTAATTATGGTACTTATTTGATTGATGTCGATTTGATCAGTTTAATAATTAAATCATTAAACCCTTTAATCAGTGTCAAGTTGAATAAGGTATCCAAAATTTCAAACATGGAAGAAAATGTATTTGCTACATTGAAAAAGTCTTTTACTGATATAGAAAATGTATTATAGCCTATTTATATTTCTCTTCCCTTCCTTACATGGTGATATGGAAGTCTTTCCCATATAATTATTGGGCTTTACGGTTGATGAGTAATGATAAATTTTTGTATGTTTATATAATTTTAATTTATGAAAAAGTTGTATTAAATATTTATAGTATATAAAAGCATTGAGATAAGTGACAATTATAATATTATTATTTTAAAGGGGTTGTTTAAATTATTTATAGTTTTATGTTTTAAAAATATATAAAACCTATAACATTTTTCTAATTTTAATAATAATTTAAATATAATTATACTAAAATTAAGAAAATTAATTATTTACAATTTTTATTGAGAAGTATCAAAAAAAAAAAAACAACCTTACTAATTTTTTAAGAACTTTTTAGTTTTTTTAAGTAATAATAACAATAAAAGAATATATACGAAATATATATATATATATATATATATATATATATATGTATATATATATATATATATATATATATATATATATATA
>Ga0209489_105535_pt1 | contig 21755 bp, 9 predicted proteins | sample SiratrowhiteBW_FD_187527 | JGI IMG/M metagenome (GOLD analysis project Ga0209489, IMG submission 187527) | Root nodule microbial communities of legume samples collected from California, USA - Siratro white BW (SPAdes) (version 2) | ecosystem: Host-associated > Plants > Roots > Nodule | place: USA...
AACTTCAAAAAAAAAAAAAAGAAAAGTTAAACCTTTTGTTGAATCACAAAAAAAGGGCTATGGATAAATTTATAAAAATAAACAAAAAAAATGAATTAGAAAATACAGGCGAGTCTTCTTTGAATGAAGAACACAACAATATAAATTTAGGTGAAGATAACAATATAAATATAGGTGAAGACAATAATAAAGTAGTCAATGAAGATAATAATTTTGATTCTCAAACTCAGGATAATAATTTTGATTCTCAAACTCATGATAGTAATTATAATTCACAAACTCAGGATAACGAGAATGAAATTGCAAGACAAAATGATTCTAATATTAAAATATATATGATCCAAGTCAATGGGAGGATATTGATACAAAATTAAGAGACTTATTAGTAGAAAAATGTCCTATTAGGATAACTCATATAGATTTTTCAAAAGATAAATACTCAAGACACTTTTCTGTATCATATTATATTCAAAAATTGTCTAATGGGGAGAAACATGAAAAAAGATGGCTCATTTATTCTACAGATTTAGATAGAGTATTCTATTTTTGTTATAAATTGTTTCATGTTATTAGTTGTATTAGTAAATCAAGTAACAAAGGTAGTAGAGATTGGAGAAATCTTAATACTAAGTTAAAGAGCCATAAAATAAGTGATGAACACATTGTCACAAACACGTTGGGAAAGTTGTGTTGAAAGTGTGAAAGATGTAAGATTTCAAGCTCTACAAATAAGAGATGCTTTATTTGAACTAGTTGAAACTAATGATGATCCTAAAATAAAAAGTGAAGTTGAGTGTTTAGCAACTTATGAACTTGAAAATTTTAAATTTTTGTTAAGCATGATTATTTGGTATGATATATTATTTGCAGTTAACTCGGTTAGTAAAAATTTACAATCAAAAGATTTATGTATTAATATGGCATTAAACAATTAAAAGGTCTTCTTTCATTTTTTGAAACATATAGACAAAATGGATTTGAAAATGCATTCATTTCTACCAAAGAAATTATTTCGTGAAAAAAGAACCCGTCATAAAAAAAACAATTTGATGAAAATATGGAGAATGAAGTTATTAAATCACCTCAAGAGTCATTTAGAATTTATTATTTTTTATATATTGTAGATAAAACAATTACCACACTCCTAAATAGATTTGAACAATTTAAATATATGAAGATATTTTTGGTTTTTTATTTAGTATTAAAAATTTAAAGTTATTGGATTGCGTACTTTTGAAAGAAAAATGCTTAAACTTTGAAAAGTATTTGAAACATGATAATTTATTAGATCTTGATGGCTTAGATTTATTTTTAGAATTAAATATCTTAAAGGAGATTATAGGATTGTAAAATGATAAATCAATTAACATTCTTAATTATATAAAAAAGAATAAATTTTTTTCCAAATGCATATATAGCATATAGAATAATGTTAACAATGCCAATATACTAAAAGGAGTTTTTCAAAACTTAAACTAATAAAATCGTATTTAAGATCATCAATGTCTTAACAAAGATTAAATGGATTAGTTTTATTGTCTATGGAAAAAGATTTTTTTTAAATGAAATTAATTATGATAATTTAATAGACAATTTTGCATCACAAAAAACTCGAAAAATAAATTTTAAATAAAAATATCATAATTTTAATTATTTTATTAATTTAAAAAAGATCTCATTCTTTTATTCACTTTAGGCCTCCTAAAACTTTGAGCCGCCTCTGTTGTTTACACGTATCTAAATCAGGATTATAGTCAAAATTATAAACTTAATATTTGAATTTTTATAAGATACTTTATTCTAAATCTTAAATAAGGCTATATATCATAAAAAAAACATTTATTAAACTTTTAAAATATCAAAGTATAAATTAAAATTATTACAGGGTAAATTTTATGAAGTTATTACACTAGAACAAAAAATGTAAAAAAAATCTATAAAATAATATAAAAAATAAAATTGACCTAAAACAAAACAAGGAAATGACCTTAATGGCTGCGTTCTAAATGACAATTCTACATATATATCGCTTCGAAAACTCTCCATAGTTTGACTTAGTGCGATGTGAAAAATAGTTATTATAATATATGTATTCCAAATACTAGTGGCGATGTGTTGTGCTAAGTTCATATTTTTTATAACAATAAAAATAATACAATGTTTCTATAATTATTATTATAATGAAAAATAAACATTTAAATATAAAATATAATATTGCAATAAAATAGTTAAAAATAATATACTTTTTATTAATTATTAAAATTATATTTTTTTAATCTTTTATCACTTGTATCATCCTATATTTTTCATCTAATAGGAACTTTATTACATAGAATATATATAATAAAACTAAATATAAATATCCATACATTCATCATATATTTTAAAAAATATTTTTACACATAAGATTTAATAAAAATATCTTCGTATAATCACAATAAAATAACATAAAATAAAATAAAAATTTTCTATCAGTTCGTAAAGAAGTCACACCTCAATTCCTTTGTTTACGTGTAATACATGATCATCGAACATTTGAAAACAAAACAAACATACACAAAAATAAAGGTAAGATAGAGAGTTTAAAAAAAATATTTTCATAAATTAAATTTCTATCTCAATCAAACAACAACAAATCAATCTTTCATAATTCATCTCATACAACACATTATCATTAGCATATCACACTCACGTGCTACTATTTATCTGTATGATCTGGTCCAATTGATTCTTTTCACACCGTAGTGCAGTCATGATAACCTGTCAATCCATATGTATGATTTGGTCTAACCAGTTGTTGTTTTTCACATCGTAGGACAATCATATAACATTTCAATCTATATGATATGGTCTAACTGGTTCTTTTTCATATCGTAGCGTAATCATATATGTTAGTACTCTCACAAGACTAAGTATTTGATGAAGCCAAGCAAGCCAAAGCAAGCAAGCAATTGGAAGTGTGTCTTAGGCTTTGTTTTAAAGTGAGTGAATGTGATTGGTGGTGAAAGAGAACCGATGCACAATTGAGGAGAAATTCACTAACACATAGTCTAATATGATTAAAACTAACCACAAAGGATAAGCTAAGCTTTTGGTAAAAGCAGTTTTTGAAAATACAACACTGGACAAAAATACATCGATTTTAGGTTAAGTGAAACGATTTATTCGTGCACTGAACAGAACTGCATAACTGTTTTATCAAAATTGTTTTGGGTTTTTCACTTAAATAAAAGGAGGGTTTTCTAACGTGAATAACAGAGAGATGATATAGAGAATCAATTTAGAATTTTTCTGTTAGAAAAACAATTTGTGAAACCTAGGAATTTCTTGAACAATTGAAAGGGGCTTTTCTTGAAGAATCAATCTTGATCAAAGTACTGTGCTATTGGATTCCTTTAAGATTGTGTAAAGGCCTCTCTTGTTGCGCCAATTAGGGAGTTTCTCAACCTTTCTTGAACCTGTTTGATTCAAGATTTGTGTTGTTTCATTGTAATTTTATATAATTCTTGAACAATTGTATTGAGTGTGGGCTATAGGGTTTAGCCGTGTATTGTTGTTGAATTGATTGGGGTTGTGGGGTGTGGTTTCAATAATTCAGGGGTGTTCTTGGTTCTTGCGTGGTGTGAGAACTGTGTGATTGATTGTAATTGTACAATTGAATGTTTTAGTGAAATTTTCTTTGCTAGTTGGGCAAAGAAGATTGGACGTAACCCTTGAGGAAGGGTGAATCAGTATAAATTATTTGTGTCTCTCTTTCTTGACCCTTCTCTATATTCTTGATCTGATCTGCATTAGTTACTGAAATTGTACTCGCTTAATTTGATTATTTTCTCATTTTGCATCACCTAAAGCATTATGTTTTTGTGGTTGTATAACAGGTTCTAATTACATATTGTTATGTGACACATTCTACAGAATTTGTGTTGTTTTAAATTCCATATCATAATTGTGATTGTGTAGTTGTATTATCTTGGTTAGCTCAAGAGTGGTTGCTGCATAATTGTCCTTAATGTTGTACCTAATCAAATCTGTTTTTGAAATTCTTTTCCACAGTTTATAGGTTTTTAGTTCTATCTTCCTTATTTGTTGTGTTAGTTCTGCTCCTTGCTTGCATATAAATATTGATCAGGATCTGTGAATTGAGTAGGTGTAATACTGCTGCTTTGTATTATTTTTCTAAATTCACATAACAAATCTTTTATTTGAACACAAACTGGTTCTAGTTTAAATTGCTTTATTTACTATCTGCATATAGCATTCTGTTCTAGATATTAAACTGCTCTATTTGGATTTCTTGTTATGTTTAGAAATCTTTCACTACATAGCTTCAAGAAGTTGTTTTGTGTTTTGCCATTGAGGTTTTCTTGGTCTGAATTTTGCACTTACCAGGGAGCACATCAATCAATTCCTTCTTTGTTGTTTTGTGTACTGCATCTGCCCTATTAAATCTGGTTTAAGGTGTTATTTGCATTAGTTTGATACTCTGTGTATTTGCATAAGTTCTGATATGGTTTTTTAAATTGATATCTTAAACTGATTTTTTAGAATAAGTTTAGTATCATATAGTTTCTGCTGCATTGGTTCTTTAATCTGGTTTTTGTTAAAGCTTTTAAATTGTCCAATGCAGTTTGTGTTTTCTCACATACATAAGTTCGCCTTGATTAACTTTAAATTTTCCTATCAAATTGATGTAGTGTATCTTTGATTGAATACTAAACTGTATCTTGATTGCTCTTGTACTGTTTTTTCCTTGTTACGTTGCTCTGATTTGATTTTTGTTGTTGTATGGATCTTGCTCGTGCAGTGTTGATTGTTATTTACTCTACCAAAAAATAAATTGATTTATCCGTGTTGAAATCAGTTTATTTTTCCTCTGTAACTCATATCATTGATTATTGAGATTCACTAAAGGTTTTCTATTTGGGAAAAAACGTTTTCAATGATTTCAAAAGCAAAAGTCTTATAAAGTTTAATTTACTCCGTCTTGAACTCAATCAAATACATTTTCAATATAACATTTCAATCCATATGATTTGGTCTAACCGATTTTTTTTCACACCGTAGCGTAGTCATATAAACATTTCAATCCATATGATCTGGTCTAACCAGTACTGTAGCACAATCATATGTAGAGTTATTGAAAATTTCAACTACTTATATTAAGTCCATTATAAATATTTGATATGTATATAGACTTTTCTTTACGTTTGACATAAAATGATTTATAAATAAGTATATAATTGTTTACATGGAAGTTTTAATTAAGAATCTACTGGTAAGCGTTCTCATATTTTAAGAAAAATTATAGGTATTTCCTCTTTCTGAAAAAAAAAATAAAAAAAATAAACTCCCCTTGTCTATTGGTATTTCCAACATTCTGCTGCCGTGAAGATAGTTTCATTTTCCAAACCTTAACTTATGGCTAGCCTTGATCATTTGTTTTATGTTGTTCTTCTTAGGATATATTGTATTTATTTTGTCGTTGACTTTGATCAATCTCCATGTTTTTCAAATATTTATTAATTACTACGGAATCTCAAACTTTAATATCTTTTGTTATTTTTGTGATATTTTAAACTTTTTGTTTTTGTTCTTTTTGTTTTTTTATTTCTATTCAATCACGTGCTAAATTCATTAAATATGTGTATGGCTAAATAGAAATTCATCTCTCATTATTGATACGTGTTTAAATTAAATTTGTGAAGAGGAGTGAAGATAAAGTATTGTTAGAAAGTATTTAGATCTAACATGAAAAAAAAAAAGTAATAATCAAAAGTGATATTTGTGTGAAAAGGATAACTCATACGATTAAGTTTGAACAATTTCCAACAATCATAAACTACTAATTCAAAGCACTAACACCAGATAAAAGGTTCAATTCCATGAAGAAATAGTGAAGTAAAATAACAGATTTTGTGTTTCTAAACAGAGAAAAACTCAATTTTAAAAATTATTTGATAAATACTAATATATATTTTGAATAGCGAATCTTTAGAAGATAATTGATTTTTGTAGAAAATTTAAAATACTTTAGGATAAAGTATCTTGTTTGGACAGAAACTTATAAAAGAAATTAAAATTTTAGAAATTTATAATAATAATAATAATAATAATAATAATAATAATAATAATAATAATAATAATTAGATTACTTAAAGTTAAAATATAGTTGAAATGTACGAATTTTGACATTTTTCAAATTCTTTTATTCTTTAAATTTTCCATACTCTTATTCTATCCTTGATTAAGTCGTTGAGACATTTTTATCTCGATTCAATTTAAACGTTATTAGTTCAACTGAGATTAGAGTGTTTTTAGTTTGACATTTTTTTTATTTATTTTTACTTATACTGTTCAAAATTTGCTTCAGATTGTGATTAATTTTGGTTTTCATGACCTAGGTTATTTTTTTGTCATAATGTTATTTTTCAAGTGATGTTAGCTAGTGTTTTCTTGACTAATATTAAATATTATTTTTTTGGTTGACAAGAATTAAGATTATTTTTCAGCTGATACAGGTGAAAGTTGTTTTTTTTTACCAATGTTGATGAGGATATAAGTCAATGTTATTTCTCAACTAATGTTAATAAAGATTTTCTTGAAAAAATTGTTAAAGTTATTTTTTTAGCCAATTATAGTTAGGGTTTTTATCATTTTCAATGAAATTATATTTTTTAATGGATGTAAATTAAGTCTTTTTAAGTGATGTTGATAGAAATTATTTTTGAGTTAAAGTTGTTGAAAAATTTTTATCTGTTGATATAAACTAATGTTATTTCTGAGTTTATATTTATCAGCTTTCTGGATGAGTATTTTTCAATGAATACGGCATTTTACAATTAAAATTTTGTAATGATTATTTGTTTTATACTAATATTTATTGTTTTTTTTATCAATCTCAGTAGAATTGTTTAGTGATAATTTTTGTATTTAGTAATAATTAAAATATTTTAATATTAATATTTAATAAATTTAAATTATCTTATTGAAATAAAACATTTTAAAAATAAAATTTAAAGTGAAAATAATTCAAATTTCATATATATTTAAATCTCTTAAAAATTTTCTAGAAACATAATATATAAGCAAATGATTCACGTATTATAGGAACAAAGGAAAAAATAAATTTATTAAGAGGTTAGTAAAATAAATAGTAGACAAGAAAATTTACTGAGACTAAAAGTCAAATGATTTTTTTTTTGATAAAAAACTAAATATAACTAAATTTTAAGAACTGAAGAAACACTTTTTCATCGCACTAATATCAAAATTCAATAGTTTCTTTTCCAATACACTAGAAAAAAAGGACTAAAAGATATTTCCAATCCACGAATTTGTAGGGAAGATCACAAATTTAAGTTCTAACTTTCATAAAAAAAAACTATTAAAAAAATATAATATTACATTATACAAGTTTTAAGAATAAAAGTTATATGAATTGAATTTTAAATTGTCTAATACTAATATATAAATAAAACTTATAAAAATATAATTCTTATAAAATACTATTATTTAAACAATAAAAGTTACATAATAAAATCTGAACATAACAAAAATCTTTAAGGATATACCCTAATGATATTCTGTGAAATATATTTTGCTTCACGAATTAGTTTATGTCTTACTTCCCTAATGCTATATGTCATCATCGTACGTCTATTGTCTAGATGCAGTTTATGGTTCAATTGATTCATCAATAATATATAATATCTCAATGTTTTTATATTTTAATGATATATGTTACATAATTTCGTTAAGTTGTAAGTAATTTATAAATTTAAATATTTTTAATCATATGTTAATTAAAACTTTTTTATTGCATTAAATATTAGAATATATTTTATTTTTCCTATAAGTATTTTGTTGTTTGGTTTTTATCATCAACAAAATAACATTAGTTTCATCTTCTTCTTTCTATCTTACTTATTAATTCATTTATTTTCTTTCTAATTACTTTTAATCCACTGATCCACTTGTTATTCTCCAAAGTAGAAAATTAAAGAAGAAAAAAACACAAGTCGATCAACGATTTGAAAATAACAGAAAAGTAACAAGCACGTAATATTATTATTAACGATACAATTAATAACAAAATACTTAAAGCAAATATAAAAAATATTTTAAATATTAACAGGACAAAATTTTTAATAAGAACTTAATTAAATATACCTGAACTTATAAGTTATTTAAATTTAATTAAGTCTTACATCAATATAAATATATAATCACGTATATATAATAGTTATTCTTTAATATAATATTTTAAAAATATAATATATCATTTAATAACTTTAACGTATTTTCATATAATTTTTAATATTTTTTTAACTCCTTAATCAGTGGGGTTTCCTTGTAGGGAGCTGGTAATGTAACAGTGATGAGGTTTGTTAATTAGCAAAAATGTTTGTATTTGCGAAAACTTATGTGGAGAAAAGCTGGCATTAATCATTGTAAGTCGAATACAGAGCCGAATGTGACGTTAAAAAGATAATTGGCCAATTGTAATAGAAATCATTGTCAAAGTTGATACATTCATCTTTTTTTCTCTTTTTCTGCGAAAGGAGATCATGTCGTTTAGCAATTTTGTTTATTGTATTTTAACAATTCAGATCGGAATCGTTGATTTATACTTTAATCTATAAATGATAGGTAAAATATAGTGTATGAGATCTAATTTCTTAGTCTTCTTGTAATCCTTTTACTTCCTGTGATCTCTCATATTAATAATATGCACTATATCTCTTAATTAATGAATCACCTTTGTATAATAAGTTAGATTTATGTCTTATATTACTTCAAATGAATACTATATATACACTCACACTTAAAACTCATTAGAAGTAAATGTAAATAATTAACAAAAAATAATTAAAGCATCTATAGAAGCATCCAGTGAGATGCTTGGTGCCAACTTCTTAAGAACTCCTACAAGTGTGTGTATATACAAACAGGAATCTAGATAACTTTTTTTATACTTAATAAACAGTGATGATGGAAGAAGAATTATTCCATCGAGGAGTTTGTGATTTTTATATGAGCACAAGTTGTTCCATGATAGCTTATTTAATAAACCAATTGGTAAAGAAATGATTACTATATGATGCATTTAGTCTTGTGGATATCTTTCCAACTGAAAGAAAAAGAAAAGCAAGAAAGAGTTCAGGTTGCCTTGCTTTACAGTCAACAGCATCATGAAAACTTGTTCAAAATGCTGAGAACAAAATCAAAGACAGAATAATGTTCTTTTCATGCAAGATCTATTCTTCAAATTACCAGATAAGCCATACATGGTGAAGAAATGATGATGGAGTCCAATAATATCTCCTAACCACCATTCATTTCATAGTGAAAAAGGAGAGAAAGGGACTGAAATGAAATTTCAATGTGATGTATGCACAAAGAAAGAAGCTTCTTTTATTGTTTATACAGTGGCAGACATTTGTCACATTTGTCAAATTTTTCCCTTTATATCATAATCCATTACAAAACAAAAATAGCAATAGACAACATCAATTTACAGACTAAAGGGCAAACTTTTTTCCCTAAGTGGTATTCTAGCATCAGATTGCACTATTGCAGTAAACAGGAAGAATAAACCTCAATTTCGTAGTCTTTTTTCTCTTGATATTATTGTTTTTTTTTTTTTTAAAAATGGAACAATACTGCTAATAATTCTCCCACAAAAATTGCTCTTCAAGCCTGAATCCACTATCAACAGCACATAAGCGCCAAGAAGAAGAATAGGAGAAAAGTCCACTGTATCATCAGGGAAAAGATCTGGAAGGTCAAAGAGTGTGTCATCATCTGCAGTAGAGTGAGAAGTTGAAGAGCCTTGAGGAGTGTCCATGGATAGAGTTGAAGATGAAGCTTGTTCTGCCTGAACTTGCTCAGCCTCAGTACTGTCCATGCATAGAGTAGAAGATGAAGTTTGTTCTGCATGGTTTTGCTCATCCTTTACAGCTTCACAATGCTTATCATCATCCAAGAAAGTGGTTGCTGCTTTTGCAGCTGCAGCTTGAATGTCCTTGGGAGATGTGGTGATGGGCCTTGGAAGATCTTGAGCCAAATTGGGGAAATTGAGGTAAGCTGAGTGACCCTTGATGGCCAAAGCTGCCACATCATGTGCTCTTGCTGCCATTTCCGCTGTAGGGTATGTTCCAAGCCATATTCTTGACTTCTTTCTAGGCTCACGTATCTCAGACACCCATTTGCCCCATGCTCTCATTCTCACACCCCTGTAACTGGGGTGCTTGTTATCATTGTCATTTCTTTGTCTTTTCTTGCGTTCCTTGCTATTTGGGGTGTTTTCATTTTGAGCTGTTGTTGAATCATGTGGAGGACTTGTTTGGGAGTCCTGCTTGGTGCATGAGTTTGAGCTTGAGGTAGAAGATGTTGGTGATGCTGATGCTGATGCTGATGATGAAGATGAGATGGTGTGAGTTGTGGTGGAGATGGTCATGGATGTGGAGGAGGAGAAGAATGTGCCAAACAAGTTTTCCCCAGCATCACTTTCCATGTTGATATGTTTAGCAAGGAAGAAAGAAAGGGAGGGTGGGGTTTGCTTAGTGAGGCATGGAGAATGAGTGAAGGGCACATAAAAATAGAGCTGTTTGTCTTTTATGATTCCCCCAAAAGGAGTTGGATTTATATAAAGAGGAAAGAAAAAGAAGAAACAAATTTAAAGAAAAGAAAAAGAAAGCCAAAGGAGGGAAAAAGAAAAAGGAATATAAACCAGCATGGGCTCCAGAAGAATGCTACAGTTCAGCGCTACTTGGTTTCCCATGTTGAAATTGAATAACATGCTTTTAGGTGGTGTGACATATATTATATGCTTGAGAGTACATTTTTGTTCCACTGTATATATAGTCTTCTCTCCCATCTCCTGTTTCGCGTTTTTGGAGAGCAGCTTCTACTTGGGTTCCTTCGATTTGACTTGCTTTCTCTAGCATGATATTCACATGAATTCTCCATCTCCTTATTTATCAGTATTATGTCCCTGATTTGTGAGAGACACTTGGGTCCACACATATTAATATTATAAGTCCAATATATTTAAACATGATACATGTACGATTTCTGTCTTGGTCACGTATGTAAAGTTGGCGTAGGAGAGAGGGAGAGATACAAAAGAAAAAAAGGAAAAAAAATGAAAAATGTAATGTAAGAAAACAAGAGAAAGATATAAATGAGTGATTATAAATGAATATAAAAGAAAGTGATGTGAGCGAATCATAATTATAAACTTTATGATAAGTTGGTTAAAATATGAAGTGTCAATGCTTCCTTAAAATCAGAACTTTATCCTATAATTAGCTTGCTGGTCTGTCTCTTCAACTTGACTCAATCATGTCTGAAACGGACATGGCCTCAGATGAGAGATTTTTCCAACTTCAAAATTTGTTAACTATTTTTTTTTTGCAGTTGTTCTGAAGCCAGAGCCAATGGAATGTGGACTATTGTCATAATTTCTGGTGGAACTTCTGTCAAGGAGGTTGAACACAATTTTTTGTCAATTTAATTATGAGGGCTTCCCACGTTGGTTATTATCAATTGAAGCCACGAGCACAAGATCAGGAATATTCATTTTTATCTGTCTAATAAACTCACCTAATGCGCTGGCTATTAACAAAAATATTAATGCGTAAATAGTTGACTTCAGTATCTGCATTCATTGTAACTGTTATTGAGATCTAAAGTAGAGACAGTAATTTTTGGTGGATGAAGTAGTAAAGGGGTCGAATCTTGAATTCAACAAAAACATGTTAACGTACTCTGTGGTGCATGTGTTCTGTGAAGTTTTAATTTTGTGGCTATAGGGTCAAAATTATGCAGCCACGTTTTTCTCCATTGCAATTCTTTAGTTTCACTTTCAGCGTGTATAAAGATTGATAAAGTAACATAATAAATTATACATAAACGAGTCCATGTGAATTGATTGGAAAAGAAAGCCAGGTATTCTCTTATTCGACTTGTTTAAGATTTTTCTTTTCTGTGAAAGATACTTGTAGATTTGTTTAAAAAAAACAGAGAAACTCTTTGATTAGAAAAAGTGAGAAACACAAATGCTAAACAAAAATTAAGATTTTCATTTGTAAAAGCTATCTGTAAATTTCTATCAATAAAAAGCTAAACAAAAATATCAATGGCATTAATTACCTTTTCCTATTAAGATAAAGTTATTAACAAATACTACTTACGCTACACAAGTAAATTTTTTACATAGGTTAAAAGTAGCCTTTGACGTTAGTTAAAAGTCCATTATAGATTTGAGAGATATAAAATATAGAAACTTATATATATATATATATCGAAACAATGTAAAAAAAAAAAAAAAAGAAGGAGCTATTTTCAAATTAATTAATTTTATCATTAATTTTTTGACAAAGAATTATATTAAAGGAAACATTTGGGATGTGGAACTCATGTGATACATACACAAACATCAAAAGCCATGGTTGCAATCATAGCCTAATCAAAGTTTGACCAGTTGGAAGGATGTAGAGACAAAGTTTTTGGCTCGTTTCTTTCCACCTTTCAAGAACACTGCATCAAAAGCCACTATAACAACATTTGTGCAAGGCATTGATGAACCATTATGTGAAGCTTGGGAGAGGTTTAAGGTTCTGTTGAAGAAAATTCCCAATCATGGTTTTGAAGTAGAGATACAAGTGCCCATATTTTGAAATGGACTTCAGCCTCAGACCAGGATGATCTTAGATGCTTCTCTTGGTGGATCAATTCTTTCAAAGACTACACATGAAGCTATCACCATCATTGAACCATGGCGTCTGTAGAATCAGATACCAATATTCTAGAACACAGGCACATCAAAAAGATGTATTGGGGTTGAAATATCAATAGATTTTGTTAGCTCAAAACAAGTTCTTAGCCCAACAACTAGAAATTCTTAGTCAACAGATGGCTAATTTACCTCAATAATTATAAGTTGAGCAAATTGCTTCAATGTGAAATGACTTTCAAAGTGAAAAAGTGAATTTATGTGGAATCAAGAACATAAATAATACCTATTGTTGTATGAGAGAATTAGCAATTTGGAAGACACTTGGCAATAATTTATGCTACTTTCTATTCAGAATTAGAAAAATACCGAGGCATCTATAAAGAAGTTGGATAGAGAAGTGGGCATACTAGCAAAACAATGGGAAGATAATAAAGAAGGATCTACCAACATAGATATTAATGGAAAGGAGCCTTCTTAAGCGGTTGTTACTAAAAGTGGAAAAGAGTTGGGAGTGAGTATGAGAGAAAAATTTGAGATTATGAAAAAAGAGAGTGAAAAAGAAAAAGAACAAGAGATTGATGAGAGTGATTTAGAAGAAAAAGAAAAAAAAAGAAAAAATGAATAAAATGAAAAAAAAGAGAGAGGACATGAGTGTTTTACCAAAGAAGAATCTTCCTTACCCACATGTACCTTCAAGAGTAGATAAGGAGTTGTAGTTTGCCATTTTCCAGGAGATGTTCAAGTAGTTACAAATTAATATTTCTTTTTCAGAAGCTTTAGAGAAAATGCCAACATATGCCAAGTTCATGAAAGATATATTAAAAAAGAAGAGGATTTTTTAAGGAAGAAACCATCAAGTTGGAGGTTGGATGTAGTTTCAGAAATCTTTGCCACGAAAGTCCAGAGGTCCTACTAGTTTCACTATTCCTGTTGCTATAGATACCTTACATGTGGGAAAAGCCTTATTAGATTTGGAAGCCAACATTAATTTAATGTCTTTATCAATGATGAAAATAATTCTAAATTTGGAGATTTAACCTACCAAGGTGACATTGTAGTTAGCTGATAGATCAATTAAGTATCCACATGGCGAGTTGGAATCTGGTGAAGGTAGAAAAACTCTTGTTTCCCATTGATTTTGTCGCAATGGATATTGAAGAAGACAAGGATGTATCTCTAATACTTGGAAGACCTTTTATGAAAGCAGCTAAGGTCATTATTGATGTTGATAATGGGAAGCTGAAAGTAAGAGTCCAAGATGACAAAGTGAATTTTAGTTTTTTTTTGAAGTTATGCGAAGTTCTTGCATGAGAATGGATATAGTTGATGATGTGGTTTTTGATTTTAGTAAACAATTACACTCACGTAGTCGTTTGGAGAAAACACTTGTAGACACCACTAAATCATGTGATAAAGAGGAAGTGATCGTAGTCACTTCACGAACAAATTAAAAGAATTCCAGTATTGATCGCTTAAAGTAGTGGTAGACCATCTAATACTAAAGAGATGATAGTATAGATAGGAGAATGTTAACCCCAAGTCGTCTCCAACGAATCTAATAGTAACTTTAATAAATCAATACTTAAAACTTATCTGCAATAAACAAAGTTAGTAATAACAATAAATTAAAGAGGGAGGGTTTAAGGATTGTTGTGTAAGAAATTAAAATAGATGATGTAAAAAAAAAAGGTTGATTCTCAAGTTCTTTCACAACAAATTCTTTCTTGATTCTCTTAAGATTATCATCCTTCAATTCTCTTCGCAGAGTTGAACTCAAGCAAACAAGTGTCAATTAAATTCAACAGAATCTTATTAGCAAAATAAGTGTCTACTGAGATATTCAATATCTCACCTCGTCTCCAAGCATATATTCAATAAGATGCTTGTCTTTTATCTCTTGACTAATTGTACAAGAAATTGATTAAGACTAAAAATATTAAAAAAGAACTCTAATTAAGGAAAAATAATTGAATTCTTAACAAGCTTTCAAAACAAATACTTGGCAAAACATAGATTTTGAAAAGACCAACAATATAGCATAACTATTATAAAGAATGTAAAGAACAAAAATTTATGAAATAGGAACCTCATAATTCATTGTTGTCGCGACCGGGATCACGACGGGGCGGCTGTCGAAAAATAATTTTTTTTTTTGAAAAATAATGGAGTCGCCACCATAATTTATTAAAGGAAAAACTATGGAAAACCAAAAAAAGTCAGATAAGGCAAGTTTGCAAAATCGGATTTAGAGTCCGGGAGTCGGTTACGTGTGGGGAAGGTATTAGCACCCCATAACGCCCGCCCTAAGGCGGTACCTTTAATTAAACCAGTAAAATAAAAGAGTGTGATTTTTAGAACTATTTATTTTTCCCAAGAAAACAGAAATAGAATGCAAATAACAACAAACAAAAATATATATTTTTTTGAATAGGGGGCCCGACAAGGATTTGACCTCGCTCCTATGTATCTCTATACAAGATAGAAAATCAGGGTACACGTAGTTCTGTTCTTGGGTATTTGTGAGGGGCGTTTTTGTCGAGATGTGGTGCTTCTAGGGTTCGCTAAAGGGTTTCGAAGCTTGCATTTTTTCCGTGAGTGATATTTGGTTTGTGTATTTAGGAAGTAGGGTTAACATGGCGTAGAAGGTGGTTTGGTTGATGATTATTGGAATGGAATGGAAAGGTGATGGAGGTTCATGGTGGGATGTACAGTGGAGATACAGGGCAAAAACACAATGCAGAAACATTGTGGAATTATGCGTTCATGGAGATGCATGTTGATGAAATAGGAATAATTGTGAGTGCTTTTTATCTTATGCCATGAATGAATGTACAAGCAAAAGGGAAAAAAACATTCCTGATGCCTAGTCTTTTCTTTCTTAGTGTGTTTTCTTCTTTTCTCTCTTCTCAATATTTTCTCTCTCATTCTCTTTTTTTCTCAATCACCAAAATGATCCCTCTCTTTCTTTTTCTTTCTCTGACTAATATATCTCTTTTTCTTTTTTTTCATTATTTTAATTGATATATTTTTTTAAAATGACAGTGGTTCAGTTCAAAGAAGTTACCACTCTTTGACTCATTCATATTTATTATTTTTTTAATTTTTTAAAATTAATATTAAAATGAATCTACCCAGGAATGAGACTTAAAACATTTTCCAATGGTAAAAATCCTATATTTATTATTAATTTTATTTTTATTTAAGTGGAGAACGTGGATTGTTATCTGAGCAGTTTCAAAATTATTATTTACAAATATTTATTTTTTATTAAAAACAAATACGTAGAATTAGGGAGTGAGAACATAGGAGTCTACTGGCATTGACTCATTCTTTTTATTGTTATTTTTTATTATTTATTTATTATCTTGAACGTGTAAATCAAGTAAATCAAGTAAGCAGTTTGAAAACAGTCTTCCTTTTTTTTATTATTTATTCTTTTTTTGAATATATATTTATTTTTTATTTTTTTTATTATTTAATCATCAATTATTTAATATTTATTTATTTATTATTTGTTATTTTCTTTTTTTTAATTATTATTATTTTTTAATTATTTTCTTTTAATTACCACATTTTTAGTTTTCTCTTAGTGGAAAAATTCGATATATATTTTTTAATTACTATTATTACTATTATTTTTTTAAAACAAATTTTTAATAGACTGATTTCTTACTATTTCTTTTTTTATGAATTTTATTTTATTAATTTATTCATAGAATGTAATGGAACCAAAGTCTCTTTTTTAGTTAAATGACAAAGTATAATAAAATTAGATGACACATCCTTTTATTTTAATTTTTGTATTGTTTTATAATTTGAAATAATTTATTCGCCCGGATGAAATTGGATGTTGACAGCTGCCCCTCCTTACTTGAATTTTACTAAATGATCTAAACTTTTAAGGAGTTCAGATTAGTTGAGTAAAAGATAAGTAAGGACAAAAACACTAATTTCGTTCGGTTATGAAAATAAAACAATAAAATAAATGTATAGATAGAGGCCGAGACCTTGTACTAAAACGAGAGGGTCGCGTACCTTAAAATGACCTTGTATTGAGACGAGAGGGTCGTAAATTTTGAATTGAACTGACTTTGTACTGAGACGAGAGGGTTGTTGTTCTTCGTTTTGACCTTGTACTAAGACGAGAGGGTCATTGTTCTTCATTTTGACCTTGTACTGAGACGGGAGGGTCGTCGTTCTTCGTTTTGACCTTCTGAGACGAGAGGGTCGTTGTTCTTCATTTTGACCTTGTACTGAGACGAGAGGGTCGTTGTTCTTCGTTTTGACCTTGTACTTAGACGAGAGGGTCGTTGTTCTTCATTTTGACCTTGTACTGAGACGAGAGGGTCATAAATTTTGAATAAATCCCTGGATAATGTCACTAAGATTATACATCTGTGTCATAGAATGTGGAGATATGACATTGAGTCCTTCTATTGATTTTTTTTATCTGTTCTTTCTGGAGAATGCATTTATGAATGCATGCAACTTTTGATTGAATATGAAATTTCTTTTATTTGATTTTGTTCCTTTTTAGTAAGATGCATATAAGAATGCATGAAATTTTATTTTGCTGGATACACTTATGCATGCATGAAATTTTTTAATATAAATTTTGCAAATTACATGTTTCAATGCGTGAAACTTTGCATAAATGTAAATTTCTTAATTTAAATAAAAATGCATCCTTTGAATGCATGTAATTTGATTTTTCCTTGTTGAAAGATGTATGTTGGATGCATGACAATACATGAACTCTTTATTTATTTATTTTTTTTGTGAAGAATGCGTTTATAAATACATGAAATTTGATTTTGTTTTTGTTTTAAGAATTCATGTTAAAATGCATGAAATTTGTTTGAATATAAATTTTTGATTTTCTTCTTTTTGAAAAATGCATATAAGAATGCATGAAATTTGTTTGTTTTTTTTTATTGATGAAGGCATGAAATTTTTTTGATTGAATTTGAAAATGCATGCTTGAATGCATGAAATTTGATTTTTTTGTTATGTTTTGAATGATGTATTTGTGAATGCATTAAATTTTTTATTGAATTTGAACTTTTGGTTTGAATAAAAATGCATGTTTGAATACATAAAATTTAATTGTTTTGTTCTTTTTGAAGAGTGCATTTATGAATGCATGAAAATGAAACTTGGTGAATTTTTTTTGAATTAAAATGCTTGTTTGAGTGCATGAAATTCCTTTTTGTCTTTTTGATTTTTTTCTTTTTTATTTTTTTATCTATTTTTTTTTAAGAATGTATTTATGAATACATGGAATTTTGTGAATTTTATGAATGAAAATGCATTTATAAATGTATGAAACTTTGTGAATTTTCTGAATGAAAATGTGTGCTTGAATGCATGAATTTTTTCTTGGATGATAATGCATATATCAAAACATGAATTTTTTTTTTCATTTTTATTTTCTTGAATGATAATGCATGAAATTCTATTTTCTTGTATGTACAAATTTTTAAATGATTTTACAAATGATGAATTTTTTCAGTGAACTTTTCAAAGACATGTTTCAAAAAGATATGTACGAATTTTCCAAAAGAGAAGATATGTACAAAAGATATTTTCATTGATTTTCAAATGTTTGAAAGTTTATGTACAAAGGAATATTTTTTAATGATTTCTTCCAATGTTTATTCAAAAAGTCTGTAAAAAGATTTTTTCAAATATATATATTTTATGTACATTCAAAAAGGATTTTTTCAATGATATTTTTGGTTAAATGCATATATACAAAGAATTTAAAATATCTCAAGAACATGTACAGAAATTTTTTCTTTTTTTCAAAATTTCACTATGTAGAATCAGAAGTTCTTGGTAATCATTGAATTCACTAGATATCAATTTCCATTTTTTTATGAAAATCTAGGGTCATTTGAAGCTAATGTCAACATGGTGTAGCCATCAACTTTTCTTTTGGAAACACGACTTAGATGCATGCTTGGACCCATAGGTAAAGGGTAAGTGTTTAGGGAGTTTGAGGTATTTGAAAGATACTGGGAATGAATCTTCCGACAGGACTGCCCCAGTTTAGGTGTCCCAATTTTGGTGTGTTGGGTTGGCTATGTGGGCTTTAAGCTTGGAGGGTATGAACAACTTGGTTCAAAAGAAAATAAAGGTAGTATAAAAGATTGATCCTAAAAGGAAAATAATTCATGTAAATTGTCCCAGTTTGTATGTAAAAGGAGAATGATGAGATTTGTGTGAATGGTTCCTTGTTTGGGTAAGGTGAAAAACATGGGGTAACAAAGGTACAAATGAAATCGGATGGCAAAGGCACTAGAGATAGGATTGCCCCTGTTGGTATGTATGACGAGATATATGTGAGGAAAGGCAAGGGTATCGAATTGCCCCAGTATCACTTTTGATGTTTTACTCTCTTCTGAAAGAGGCATTCTAGTAGATTTCCTTTTTTCATTTTTCATTTTTTTAACACATATCATCGGTCACGTCCTCTTGTTACAAAGCTAAACTGTATAAAAATCATTGCAATCATTCAACAATCAATATGGACTTTATTGGGCTTGTAACGTGGTCAGGGTTATAGGGTTGTGAAGAAAAGGATATAAAGGCTCAAAAAATATTTTTTTGGGATTTTATTTTTAAATAAGGATCATCAACTAAATCTTGTAACCAACCAAGGTCATCTTCCATGAGCTTTTTGTATCATGTACCTTTTCTTTATTTTCTTTCTCATTAAAGAGTCTTTATTGTACTTTCTCTTTGATGAACTTTTGAGAATATATTTTTTTCTTCTTTTTCTCTTTTTTTTTTGTTATTTTTCAATCGTTTTTTTCTTCTTTTCTTTTTTTTTCGTTTTTTTTAAAGCTTCCTATGTACTCCTTGCTTGATGTTCATTTTCTTTTAGGCTTTCAGGAACTCCTATTAATACTCCTTTCTTGATGAATTATGAGCTTTGACATATAAATTGTTTATGAATTTCTTCTATCAAAACCTTAGACTAAACTTCAAATTGTTGATGATCCTCATTAGGGATATGTGAAAGAAATATTTTTTATTTTTTGGCTCAAAGAGGGTACAAAGGATTTAAAAAAAATGTTTTGGATATATAAACACGGCCATACATCATTTTGAATCATGATTGCTTGATTTTCAAAGAGTTTAACAATGGAACAAAATTAAGGACTAATGACACGTGGCTTTTTCTCTCTCTTTTATTTTTTTTTACTGTGTCCTTTCTTTTGTTTAGATTGCCCTTTTGGGTTTTCAATCTAACGGACTTTTTTTTTTCTTTTTTTTTGAATGCCACTGAAGAATAAAGGTAGGAGATTGGCCAATTAACAAAAAATTGACATACTGCCCCAGTGTAAAAATTTAGGTAATGGTAACCATTTGAACAATCCTTTCATTTGGGAATTTTGGGAATCTTGGAAATTTTGGGGAAGCATGGTAATTTTGGAAAAGCCAACAGGTAACAAACATCGTATATGCAAATGCTTCCTTGAAAAATTCAATTTTTACCCTTATTAAACATTTCGCTTGAATGACCCCCACTTTATTATTATTCGCAATCTTGTGGATTCAATGATCTATGAACAAATGACTCACCACATTTTTCCTTACTCTTCTTTTTTAAAACTTCATTATTTTTTCAAACACATTAAAGAAATTTTTTACTTTTTGTTTTTGGAAAATGCATATATGATATATGTTTGAATGAGTACATGAATTTTTTCAGAAAATGCACTTTTGAATACATGATTTTTTTTGGATTCATATATAGTGCATGTTTGAAAGATTTTTTCTAAAAAAAATGCTTTTATGAATGTATGATTTCTTTTTGAATGCATATATGATGTATGTTTGAATGTTTTTTTTTGTGAGAAAATGCATTTATAAAATTTTGGACTTTTTCTTTTTGAAAATGTATTTATGAATGCATGATTTTTTTTAATGTATATATAGTGCATGTTCGAAAGATTTTTTCTAAAAAAAATGCTTTTATGAATGCATGATTTCTTTTTGAATGCACATATGATGTATGTTTGAATGATTTTTTTTTTGTGAGAAAATGCATTTATGAAATCTTGGACTTTTTCTTTTTGAAAATGAATTTATGAATGCATGATTTTTTTTGAATGCATATATAGTGTATCTCTGAATGATTTTATTTTATTTTATGAGAAAATGCATTTATGAAATTTTGGACTTTTTCTTTTAGAAAATACCTTTATGAATGGATGATTTTTTTTGGATTTATTTTTGTTTTCTTTTCATATGTATGCACACATATTTTTTTTAGAATGCATATATAAATGGAATTTTTGGGAATGCGTATACGATGTACGAAATTCTAGAAAAGTGTATAAGAGATTTTGTGAATGCATACGTAGATATTCACAAGCTGATTTTGTTTCTTTGAAAATACAAGCATGAAAATCTATTTTTTATTTTCTTTCAAATTTTCTATTTTTTTTAATAACGCATGAATGGATGCTCGAAATTGTAATTTCCAAAATTTTTTAATGATATGCATGAATGTCTGCTCTACATTGTATTTTTTTTTCAATGATAATCTATGCTCAAATGTATTATTTTTTTTAAAAAAGTATATATAAATTTTCAAAAGAGAATGTATATTCAAAGATGTTATTTTTTCTCACAAATATTTATAGGGGAATGTATTTATAAAATATTTTCAATAACAATGTATGTACAAAAGGGTTTTTTGTTTTAAAAAAAAAACATAAATTTTTTTATATATGTACAAAATTTAGAAATTTTCAAATGAGAGTGTATTTACAAAAATATTCAATGTGTATATGTTTCTTGTAATTATATGCTGACTTCTTTTTTCTTTAAAAAAAATGATTGATTTTTTTGTGTTATTTTATTTCATATTTTTCTTCAAGAAAAAAAAAGTCTTAAGAAACAATTTTATTTGCTCTTATCTTTCTATGGTGAGGTCAAGACTTGACTTGACAATGCCAAGAGAGACTCAAATGGATTTTTTTTTTTTTTTTTTTTAAAA
>Ga0209489_105536_pt1 | contig 21753 bp, 10 predicted proteins | sample SiratrowhiteBW_FD_187527 | JGI IMG/M metagenome (GOLD analysis project Ga0209489, IMG submission 187527) | Root nodule microbial communities of legume samples collected from California, USA - Siratro white BW (SPAdes) (version 2) | ecosystem: Host-associated > Plants > Roots > Nodule | place...
TTATGAGTTATCTATGATTGAGTTGAATCCATTTGTCTTCTGTTACTTGGCTGATGACATTTTCATTCATAAGGGAGTCAATACTGTGATGGCTAGAAGTTTTGAGAGAAGTATGGAAGCTGGCTCGTTTGGAATGATTGGTCATAAACGTTGTATGAGCGATGTTGCAAGCAAAACCATCGACACAATCCCATCTGGGTTTCGTCCATTATCTCCTCATCTCCCTCTTTATCAGCCTCAACTCTCTTCAACTCTCTCAATTTTTAATAGAATTGCTGGAGCTTTCTTAGCCGGTGTCATCTTGCTTTTTTATATGATATATATAAAAATCGGTTCGGTTAGCCTCACCTATGACTCTTTCTACCAGTTTATATTTTATTCATCAAAACTCAACCTACTTGTCATGGAGATTTCTGCCTTAGCCGTGACCTACCATCTGTATAGTGCAATTCGTCATCTACGCGTATAATTTGAGTCAATAACTGACACCCGAATTGTACGTTTGAACCTTAGGTAATATGCTTTTCCTTGATTCATGTTCAGTTTCTTATGATTGCAATTATAAGACCCAAGCGTACTCTGTAATCAGGGTTTGCTTAGGTTGGAGTCATATTTAGCTTTTGAAAAATACGCTTGAAGGCCCTTTTTATTGACATGGATCAGTGTATAACATGTTGTCTTTTCAGGTGGTGGAACGTTGCTTTTTCGACCTTGGAGGCATACTTCCTTACGTCAGTCATAAGGAACTTCAGAAATGTGAATTTGAATTTTTGCAGTTATTTCTTATCGACTTAATAATTACATTTCTCGACACGTTTAGTGCTGAGCATAACTGCATCTATATTGCACCTGACATTCGGTCATGCTTTTTTTGCATTCCTCTTAACTTGCATGTAAGTAACTATTGCAATTAATAAATGCTATCTTTTGGCGACTTCAAATAAATTATCTCTTACACGATTCAAGGCAATTATTTATTGCTTATTATTCATTTTGGAAGATATATGAATGAAATTTAAAGTAAACTAGAGATGGAGAAATGCACATGAGAGATTTGATTAAAATAATTTTGGTAACTAGAAGGGGGGGGGGGGGATTTTTTCAAGGCAATTGGTGTCACTGTGTCCATCCCCTTAGTTTTAATTTTTTGCATGGAGAAATATAAATGATTAGACGAATGTAATTTTATGTTATTATGTAACAATTTAAATATGTATTAGTCGGGTCAAGGAAATTTATATTTTAATTGGACAAAAATATTTAGTAAGAAGCCTAATAAGAAAAGAGTATAGTTACACCAAATCTGTTAAAATAATGAATTATATAAGGATAACACTATAGTTAAATATAAACTTTATTATTATTCATTTGCTAATTCATATACAAAGAGTGTTCAGCTGCGGTAGCCTCTTATGTTATACTGATCAATTTACATATAGACTTTACGAGTCACACTATTTAAAACACATATTTTTCATAAAATTTACTCATTTTATTAATATATATTTTATATTTTATTTTTATTTTAACAAATAATAAAATTAACGTTTCTGTTTTTATTTTTATTTTTATTGAACCATCCAAATGTTTGGTATATCATTCTTATTGAATATACACTAATTTTTTTCTGTAAGTTATGCACTTAAAACCTTAAAAGTATTGCTATAAATTATTGTATGTTTCTTTATCAGTGCTTCCAAAGTTAGTGGAAAATCTCCTCTTTTAAATTGCAACCTGTCTTGATTCTAAGTTCAATTTGATGACTTGTCCTTGAGATACTGTTATTCCCACAGTTCGCGTAAGAACTGACATGATATCCTCTATTAATCTCTATTGTTTGTTATGGAACATTTCTTGCAATTTGTCAAAAGAAAACATATTAACTTTTTAAATGCGACAAGTTGAAATGAAAATTTGTAACACTAAGCAAGATTTCACCAATGACAATCATGCTTTCGTCAAAGGCAACCTAGAAGTCACATTCCTACCTCAACAATTTTCCTTCTAAACATAATTTTGGTTAGATGTTTTTATTTTATAATCTAAAGAATTCATTGATAATGAAAATCATTTCTCCTTCTAATTCACATATATATTTTTCTCTAATTAATGTATCATTTCTCCTTTTTCTTTCCTCCAACTCATTTTAATTTTCAGGGAATAACAAGTAATTAAAAAACTTAATCCTTTATTTACCTTAATTTTGAACTAAAACACAAAATTTACATAAATGTATTTGTTGTTGGACAAAAATTAAATAAACAAAGGAGGCTGGGAGAAAGAGAGAGAAATATTAGAAGCCTACTAGGAAGGAATGAAGTAGGAAGAGGAAAAACACAGAAGACAACAATTTGAAAAAAAGCAGTGGGCGCGATTTCATTACTTTCAGTGCAGCCGAAGGCAATGAGTTCCAAAGAGAGTTGCAGAAGCGAACTTCGCATCGCGATTCGCCAACTAAGCGATCGATGTCTCTACTCTGCTTCCAAATGGTATCCCAACAAAAACCCTAACTTCAAACAAAATTTGGGGTTTTCGACCAGACATTAAAGTTTGAATTTTGAAGTTACCCTTTGCTTTTCTATGTCATTTCCTCGAATGGGTGGTTTGTTTCTGATGAAGATGTGGTTTCAGGGCAGCAGAACAGTTGGTGGGTATTGAGCACGACCCTGTGAAGTTCACTCCTTCGAACACCAGATTTCAGCGTGGGAGTTCAAGTATTCGCCGGAAGTACAAGACTCATGATGTCACTGCGACCCCAATTGCGGGTGTTTCGTATGTTGCCACACCTGTGATGGAGGAAGATGAGCTTGTAGATGATGACTTTTACCTTCAGGCAAAGGCTTATTTTGATTGCCGTGAGTATAAGCGAGCTGCTCATGTTCTTCGTGATCAAAATGGAAGAAAGGCGGTATTCTTGCGCTGTTATGCTCTCTATCTGGTCAGTTTTTTGTTCTTTCTTTTGTTTTATTTGAATGTGCATAATTACTAGCAGAATTTTATGTGTTAGTGTGTAGTGAAACTTCTGATGTATTATGGATTTGAATGTTCTTTTCCCCATAATTTGTCTGTAGTATTGAAGAGAATTTGATAGTTCATTCATTTCATATGCTTTTTGCGAGCAAATCGTTTTTGATGAATGTACTGAGCCTCATTGATGGACTACATCAATCTCTGTTCTTGGTGTCTAGAATTTGTTGCTGTCTGGTGGTGTTTACCTTCATTATGTGTTACGTTTATTTAATCTGGAAGCTGTACTTCCCACAACGGTTGACCTGTACAGTAAATAATTGTGCAAAACTTACTGTTTGGCTAAAAAACAAGTCTTCAAATCCAGTGTATTTTAAAACTCTAATTATACTCATTTGACTTCATTTTGGCTACTCTTCTACTCCATAGCACATTGAATGAACCAGGGTCTGTCGTAGTGGAGTGGTTTTGTAGTGGCCACAGTGAGCCAAACATTAGTCATGACAGGCATTGTGTGTTGATTCCATAAGAATCCCTTTGAATAGATACATTAGAGCTTTTGTGGGCATAGATGTAATAATAGTGAAGATGATAAATAAGACTTGGATTTAGAAGATGAAGATTGATAATTCATATTTAGAAGATGAAGAATTTGACTTTCGTTGGAATTTACTTGTATTGTTAATTATGAATGTTATTAATTTAGCAATTACTGTTATCAATTTGAGAATTTGTGTGCATATACATTATATAAACTATAAAAAAATTTGAAGTAAAAGCTACCTTGGTATATGCTAGCTCACTATAGTATCTTTGGCTACTATCGGGAATTTAAAACATTGTGATGAACTATGTTGTAATTGCACCTTTATGAATGATTTCTTTGCAAAAGGTGTGTTTTCTTCGATAAGGATAAGCTCAATAACATTAAATATATTCTTGGAATCTGGAAGCCATAAACACCACAGAACCATTGGGTTATGCCGAATGTAACATGTGTTATTCAACTTTCCACTCAATTATTTTTGGAGGATTTTCTTAAAATGAGATATTTTATATTTTTTTTTTCTGAGAACGAAGATCTTATATTTTTTTTCCAAAAGCAAAATCTTATATTTTTCTGCCAAATCAGTCCACACACACACATATATGTGTGTGTATGTATAGATTGATAGGTCGATAGATAATAAATATATTGAGAAAGGTTGTTGATCATAATGTATCCTCTGCATCGTCTGTTACTTTTCTCTTTAGTGAAAATAAATTACAATAACCAAGTCTACATTGTTCCATATTCATATTTTGTTTCACTTTATGCAGGCTGGAGAAAAGCGGAAAGAGGAAGAAATGGTAGAACTTGAGGGGCCTCTGGGTAAGTGCGATGCTGTCAACCGTGAATTAGTATCTTTGGAGAGGGAATTGTCAACACTTCGCAATAACGGTAAAGCTGATCCTTTTGGTTTGTACTTATATGGTCTTGTGCTCAAACAGAAAGGCAGCGAGAACCTTGCCCGTACCGTTCTGGTGGAATCTGTGAATAGCTACCCTTGGAACTGGAATGTCTGGACTGAACTGCAATCCTTATGCAAAACAGTTGATATATTGAATAGTCTTAATCTCAATAGCCATTGGATGAAGGATTTTTTCCTTGCCAGTGTTTACCAAGAATTAAGGATGCACAACGACTCTCTCTCACAATATGAATACCTACTGGGAACCTTTGGCAATAGCAATTACATACAGGCACAAATTGCAAAAGCCCAGTACAGTTTGAGAGAATTTGATCAAGTTGAAGCAATATTTGAAGAACTGCTCAGTAATGATCCATACAGAGTAGAAGACATGGACATGTACTCCAACGTGCTTTATGCAAAGGAATGTTTTTCTGCTTTGAGTTATCTTGCCCACAGAGTATTCTTGACTGATAAATACAGACCTGAATCTTGTTGTATTATTGGAAATTATTACAGTTTAAAGGGGCAGCATGAAAAGGCAGTTGTGTATTTTAGGAGAGCTCTTAAATTGAACAAAAATTTCTTATCTGCTTGGACACTCATGGGACATGAGTTTGTTGAGATGAAAAACACTCCTGCTGCTGTAGATGCCTATCGTCGGGCAGTAGACATTGACCCACGTGATTATCGTGCTTGGTATGGACTAGGACAGGCTTATGAGATGATGGGCATGCCTCTATATGCGCTTCATTACTTCAAAAAATCTGTATTTTTGCAGCCAAGTGATTCTCGGTTGTGGATTGCAATGGCACAGTGCTATGAAACTGATCAGCTTCGCATGCTTGATGAAGCAGTAAAGTGCTACAGAAGAGCAGCAAATTGTAATGACAGGGAAGCAATTGCACTGCATAACTTAGCAAGACTTCTTTCGGAGCTGGGGCGCCCTGAAGAGGCTGCATTTTACTACAAAAAGGACTTGGAGAGGATGGAATCTGAAGAGAGGGAAGGGCCTAAAATGGTTGAGGCTTTGCTCTATCTTGCAAAATATTACAGAGCACAGAAAAAGTTCGAAGAAGCTGAGGTATACTGTACACGTCTTCTGGATTATACTGGCCCGGTGAGTCTAAATATTCTACTCAATTTTCAATTTGAAGCTGGTGGGTCTTCTAAAATTATTAAATGCTTTGATTATTTTTTTGCAGGAGAGAGAAACAGCAAAGAGTATACTTAGAGGAATGCGAACCGTACAGTCTGGCTTCCCTTCCATGGATGTGGAGCATTTTCCTCCTAATCCCTTTTGACCAACCACTGGTGTTTTACTGCAGTTATGAGATTTTGTATAGACGAAATCAAACTCAATGGAAAACTAGGAAATTCCAATTCAATCTTAATTCAAGTCTTCTATTCTGTTTTCACTTGTTTCATTTTTGGGTAGGCTCATTAAAGGTTGAACCAAAATGGCGTAATTTTCCTCGTATATTACTGGAATGGGTAAAAAAACTTAATAATTATGTTTTCGGGTAAGCGATGTCTAAGGGGTACAACTTTTCAAACAAAAAGAATTTTGTGGTAGAGGACTTTAGTGTTTGGAAAAATTAACATTGAAATATACTTGCATAACAATATTTTAGTTCAAAGAAAAAATGTTATTGAAGTATTCTAACCCAAGGATGACTTTATTTAGTGAAGATGTGATCAGCATGCATGACTTTTATATAATTTTTTTTCACTAAAATTGTACTCTGCACAATTTTTTTACACTGAAATGGTACTTTGCACACACAATTTCTCTTACATAATAATACCCTTTTCATTCTACACACACTTTCACAAATCACATTATTTTTCTCTCATCAGTCTCAGTGTTACTAACGTTCACCGCTACTTGTATTAGATAGTTTAATTTGCTTAAACACACCAAACAATTTAGTGTGCTTATTTATAATAAACAGTCTAGCGTGTGAACGTGTTGAGCTATTAGACGGTCTAATAACTAATGATTATGACCTGTTAGATGGTTTCATTATCTGTACCTATAATTGTGACGAATTAGGTAGTCTGATTGTGATCTATAGTGTGTGTTGTTAGAAAACAAATATACTATGATTATATCTTTCAAAAATAAATTGGTTAAACAAATTCTAATAAGTTGTTAGATTATAAATATTTTTAAATAAAATTGTCTTGGAAAACTAAAGAACATATTACTACTCTGTTTATCCTTCCAAGTGACCATTGTGATAATCAATTGTGAAACTATATGTAATTTGATGGTCTACACACTGAGCATCGTCTATTTGATGGGGTCTTACTTTAGGCCAGCTCATTGTGTTAGGGTCTCTTTCTATGGCCAAAATCTTCTTGAACTCCATTACTTTTGACTGGCACCTCATTTCTAACTTGAAGTGACTAAAATTCCTTTTATGTTCATATTTAAATAATTTTTAGAAAATGTTTTCTAGAATTTATTTTTGGAAAATATTTTTTAAAATGTAAATGTTATATTTCCAAATATATTTTTAGAATAGGTTTTTTAGAAAATATATTCCGAAACATAAAGTTTATGTTCCGATTTTTTTTTTTAAAATTTTAGAAAATATTTTCTAAAACTTTAAATCTTACTTTCTAGAAAATGTTTTTTTTCGAAACCCTGTTCTAAAATATAAAATTTATGTTCAGGAAAACATTTTTTTTTTAAAAACACCCACAAATTTAAAATATAATATTAAGGATAATTTTAGTATTTTTTTGGAATTGATGGAGTGCAGGTTAAAAATGATGGAATTTAGGAAGTTTTCGTATATGTTTTCCTTGTAGAATCACCATTTCACATAGAATTATAAAACTTATAGAATGATTTTTGTCTTTTTCTTTCTTGTTTTATTTTTCTGCACTTTCTCCGTTTTTACTAAAAACTTGAGATTTCAATAAAGTACCTCGGAAAACTATAGCAGAAGGAACATACTAATGGCCACTGTATTAACTAGAAAACCTTATGTCATAATACAACTAATTCCAAAGCAAACAGAGAACAAGGTTGACAAGAAGTAGAATAAATTAATAAGTTGCAGGTTACATACACTATTGTGGGCATAGATTTTTAAAACTTGCTATAAACTTGATATTGTTTTGCATTTGTATCTAAGGATCAGAACCTTTTGTCTCGGTTAACATTGAATAATTTGCATTGAACTTGTTAAGTTTGAATTGTGCTTGTATTACATACTTCGATTAATTCGATTAATGATATACTATGCATTCTTTTATACCAATATTTCTCAATTATTTAACTTATACATCCACGATTCAAGAGAAATAAAAGAAATATCTTATATAAATTGACAAATCAATTCCAAACAATAAATTTAGCAATCTACGTGTTTTATTCCGAGGTCAGAGTATGTTTCGTGTTTTATCCATAACTTTTGCTATATATCTTGGATTAACTTGATCTTTAGGTTGTTTTGCAAACAACTCAAAGATCTATAAATATTATTTTAGAGCCAAAGACAATTTAGACAAAGAAAAATAGACAAAATCAGCTTTAAAGTTGACATACAAAATCTTGATAATATTTTGAACATAAATCATTAACGCGATGTCAAATTAGGACATCATCGAGTGGGCCAGAGCCACCTTAAGTCTTGCAAAAAAAAATTAGGGTCATGATTTTTCTTTGGAGAGAGATTGTAAGACAGAGGAGACGAATACATACATTTGGATGATATTTTACAGTAGACACAATACACAATTTGAATATAGTTCCTGTTTCTTTTCTTCTTCTTCACATTTGCATTTTGTTTTTCTCAATTTGTGTTCTTTCTGCTTCAATTTGGAATGCCAACCATGATGATGAGTGTCTAACCTCTTTATTCAATTTGGTGCTCGAAGGTTTTCCCGTTTCCGTTAATCCTTAGGTTTATGTTTTGTATTTATTTTCACAAATTACATGTTCACTTGTTGTTTTAATTTAATTATTAGATTTAATAGTTGGATTAATCATGTAATTGAATCAATACATTCCAGTTGGAATGTGTTGTGGAATTCTTGAATTGGAATCAAGTAGAACCGACAATGTTGCTCACCATGAGATTGCATTAGTTTGGCACACTATATGTTTGATTAAATGCTTAACGAGTGTTGAGTATTTAAGATGTTAAATAGATGTAGGAATTTTGGTCTATTTAACCCATAAATGTTATTTGGATTGTGAGTAGGAGCCAGTGAGGGATTTGGGAGAATCAAAGGGAGATTGGGTTAATATTTTGTTATTCCTTTACTTTGTTTGAATTCCATTTTTCTTATTGAATTTAAATACTTTGTTAAAGCCCCTTGTATTTTAAGAGAACATTTAAGTAGTTATTGGAAAAAATGACCTAGGTTAGTTATACTTTAGCCACTTAATTTGATTTGAGGCGCGTTCAGTAATGCACATCAATCGTCTTTATTTTTTACTGTGCATTTTCTTGATGTTAAAAGAAGAGTGTTTCATCAATATCATTCATATATTATATTCTTCTTCTATTGCTAGACTCATGCATGTTGTAACACTTATTTGACACTTGTTGAAAACTCGTATGATATCGGTAGTAGCTATCTATTTCTTTGCAGTAGATGTCTAACCTGAGTTTGTATGTTTTTTTCTTCTTGTACTTCAATAAGGACTTGTACCTTCTTCAAAGTATGTCTAACTTTATTAAAGGGCTTGTTCTTTTATTGTGATCAAGTATCAACTTGGGCTCTTTTGTCTAATGCCTATTGCACAATAAAATATACTAGACAGACCAAAATGATTTTGTTTATTATGATCAAACCCTGTATGAAATTATAGGACCTAAGAAATTAAAGCTTTCACCTTATAAGATCTTAACTCGTTTTTACATTTCCAAAGTAATGCTTTTAGGCTTTAAGCATAGCTTTATAATGATAGTTCTATCCTCGTTGAGAAAATTTGCCATATTAAAAATGAAAACTATTACTTGGATTTGGTTAAAAGATCAGATATTTGATGAATACACTATATGATGTGTTATCCTCCCCTAGAATATGCTAAACTACCAATGTTTGGTATGTCTGCTAGTACTGAACATAAGATCGACATACCTTCTAATATGTGACCTTACTCTCATGCAAAATCAAGCAAAGTTTCAAGGTAAAACAATAAGATTTATTGGTATGTCAAGCTTCGGAAAGATTGGCATTACCTTGGAGGTGAGATTACCTCAATTGGTTTTTTATTGTCTGGTATGTTCCAAAACATGACTTTATTAATCTAGCCATGCATTGTATCATGCTGTTGTTACTGATGTTTGCAAACTAAAATGTTTAATTAATCCTTCAAAACATTGAGCTTTGCTTGATGTTCTTGAAACTTGACCTAATGTTGTTGTCCAACTCACTCCAAATCTTTGGCTAATTGTGTATGGATGTTTCCCTTACACTTTTGTTGTAAGATCAAGATTTTGACACACGTTGACTCTTCATTTCTTTTGAAACAATTTTTCCATGTGAGATTTGAAATTATTATGGATCAATCTCTTTGAGGAAAAAAAAATAGTTGTATAACTTCTTATAAGAATAATAGTAAAAATATGATTTCAAAAAGGTTTTATCTAAATTTCATGAAGTTTTATCTAAATTTCGTGATGAGAGTGAAATATTTTTACTAAAATATGAAGTGTTCTGCATGAGCTTTTAAAGGATGATCAACTTTTTTATTGAGTTATGGAATTTGAAAAAATAGAAAACTAATGAAAACTATAAATTATAATGATAATATAAGAAATATAAGTTCAAAAATCACTCTTTTCGTAAAGTTGTTCTAGCGCAATCATTAGCCTTCAAATATTAAGAGAAAGATTAAATAAGACTAATAAAGATTATGTTACACTATTTCTATATAGTTATGATTTGTAATAAAATAATAATAATAATAATAATAATAATAAAGTTATAAAAGATTATAATATTATATTTACATTATATTAGCTTATATTAAAATATAGTATCTTGTGGGTAAGTACGAAATAATTAACTTTTTGTTTATATATATAAAAAAATGTTAATTCCAGTACAGACTTTTTTTTTTTTTGTATAATTTAAAATAAAAATGAGTTTACTATAACTTAAAACTAACTTACCCACAAATAAAAAATTACAATTTAGAATAACTAAATTAAAGAAATTTTACAAATTAACTCATTCCTAAGTTAGTTTTGCTTTAAGAAAAATTAATTTAAATGTTCCTTCTTTTTTTTCTTATAGAAAACCTCGTTCAAATAAACCTACAAATTAAAGTAAATATTTTTAAAATAAAAAAACAAAAACTATTATTAATGTTAGAGTTTAAAAATATTAAAACTTGAAAGAAAAAAACACTTAAAAGAATCATTAACCTTCTTAGATTTTGTCAAATTATATTTACATCTCATATTTTTATTACAGAGAAAAATAATTAAATAATGTATATGTAATTTAAGTAGGAGTGCATGTGTAATATTTTTTAAGAAATTGGTTAGGTAATATTTAAGCAAAAAATTGAGATATAATTATAATTATAAAGAGATTGAGGATGTAAAAGTAATTGAATAAAAAAGAAAGAAGTTTTAAAATGACCATAAGACACACGGATTGAAAAAGAACTCCCTAATTGCCAAATTAGATAGATTTCATATTTCACTTTTATTTATCTATTTTCTATTTAATTCACTTCTATAATGGTGAAGAGAAAATCTGAAATTAACATGGATTTTTATTAAATTTATTTTTGTTGAATGATATTTAAGCATATTACACATATTTACAAGATACTCGATATTTTATATATATGTTTATCACATTAACAATAATAATTTTTAGAAGAATATTAAGGAAATTTTGCTTATTTAATAACTATAAATATTAATGTAGTGTGTTTAAACTCTAAAAAAAAAAAAGTTCCTTATCATTATTTCATGATAAAAAATGTAAAAACAATGTAATGATAATATTTGCTGCCTTACAGTTTAATTACTCTATTTAATTATAAAATATTTTAATATATATATACTTTTATGATATTTTCTTCTTATTTTTAGACAATTTTATTATTTTATAAATTAAAATGTTTCTTTCATTAATACAGTTATAACTGCATAACTTTTTATTAAAAAATTATTATTTTATATATTAAAATGTTTCTTTCTTTAGTAAAGTTATAACTGCATAACTTTTTATTAAAAAAAATATTTTTTCAGTTAAAGTAATTACTTTATTTTTTAAAATTATTATTACAAATTTATTTAATTAATTTAATAAAGTTGCAAATAACACAAGCAAAAGCTTACATGTTCCCCTCTTTTCATATAAAATTTATTAGGTCATAATGCATATAAGGATATCAATTTTTTTTTTTTTATATAAGAGATTTTTTTAAGCAAAGATATAATTTCTAAAATTTATAAGCAATGAAAACTTTGATTTTTAAGAATTATTCATTTTTTATTAATAGAAATTATATTGTTGGAAATATTTATTTGATTATCTTATTAATAAGAATAATATTATTTTTTATGAACGTTTTATTTCAATTTAGAAAATTTAGATTTTTTTAATAAAAGTTAGATTCATATTTTCCAGAATTTTTTTTCAAACAAATTCCAAAAAATTAAAATATTCCCTTTACATTAAGAAAATTTACCGTTTAATTTGGAGTAAAATTAGGAAAAATAGACATTTTTCCTTTAATTTTCATAAAGATCCATAACTATACTGTATATACATATTTATCGAAAAGTATTAATATCATTTTATAAATAAAACATACATTCTTCTCACCTTGAATCCAAATGAATAAAAACATGCTTTATTTTCTCGTGACAAACAAAAAAAAATCATTTTCTTTTAATTGTTTTCATTTCCTTACAAATATAGTATACAAAATTCATAATTTTCGGAGTAGAGTAAACGTAAAAGCTAGTTTTCTAAAAAAATGTAGATATTCATTTTAAATGATAAAATACATGTGTTCCACTATATATTTTTGGAACAGCCATTCTTAAAGGTATAAAAAAAAAAAGATCTCACTCTTTTCCTAATTGATCAAATTTCCTATTTTTGTATTTTCCGACAATCATTCCTAATTCCCATATTTGGCAAGACATGATTTTATCAATATATGTTCTGGATTTGCTTTCCATAAAGGAGGTGCAAAGAGAATTTCTTTAGGTGCATAAAGAAAAGCCCTAAGACTTGTTTTTGGGCCACGAGGGAAAACGACTTCCGCATATCTGTGGATATAACAACTTCTCCATACATGTACATAACAACTTCCGTATATATCTATATACATACATATACATATATATAATATATATATATATATATATATATATATATATATATATATATATATATATATGTATATATATAGGAAAACATAACTCTCAAAAGCAAACCTAGAAGAAGCATTATTGGTGTTTCTGAGTTTCATCACTCTCTGGAATCTTAGAGTTTAAAGTGATGGCAGCAGCAACAGCAGCATCACCCACTCTCTCCAAACCTTCTTCTCTGCCTTTCAATCATCACACACATGTTTTCCCCAAAACACCTTCAATAATCCCCACTTTCTCTCGCTCCGCCGTCAAACCTCTCTTTCTCGTATCCTCCAAAAATCCCCTTTCCGAGGTTGTCTCTTTCCCACCCGCACCAGCCAGCGCGTGCGACGACGACGAGAAGCCGCGCGAGGAGTGCGGCGTCGTCGGCATCTACGGCGACCCCGAGGCCGCCCGTCTCTGCTACCTCGCCCTCCATGCGCTCCAGCACCGCGGCCAGGAAGGCGCCGGAATCGTAACCGTCCACAACAACGTCCTCCAATCCATCACCGGCGTCGGCCTCGTCTCCGACGTCTTCAACCAGTCCAAGCTCGACCAGCTCCCCGGCAGCCTCGCAATCGGCCATGTCCGCTACTCAACCGCCGGCCAATCCATGCTCAAAAACGTCCAGCCCTTCGTCGCTGGCTACCGATTCGGCTCCGTCGGTGTCGCCCATAACGGTAACCTCGTCAACTACGGCACCCTTCGCTCCAACCTCGAGGACGCGGGCTCCATCTTCAACACCACCTCCGACACCGAGGTCGTCCTCCACCTCATCGCCACCTCCAAGCACCGCCCCTTCATCCTCCGCATCGTCGACGCCTGCGAGAAGCTCCAGGGCGCCTACTCAATCGTCTTTGTGACGGAGGACAAACTCGTGGCCGTTCGTGACCCGTTCGGCTTCCGTCCCCTCGTCATGGGAAGGAGAAGCAACGGCGCGGTGGTGTTCGCCTCCGAAACCTGCGCCCTCGATTTGATCGAAGCGACGTACGAGAGGGAGGTTTTTCCCGGCGAGGTTGTGGTGGTGGATAAAAACGGTGTTCAGAGTCTCTGCCTGGTGACCCATCCTCAACCCAAGCAATGCATTTTCGAGCATATCTACTTCGCGCTTCCCAATTCGGTTGTTTTCGGGAGGTCTGTGTACGAGTCCCGCAGAAGATTCGGGGAGATTTTGGCCACTGAGAGTCCCGTGGATTGTGATGTTGTGATTGCCGTTCCTGATTCTGGGGTTGTGGCTGCTCTTGGGTACGCTGCAAAAGCTGGGGTTCCCTTTCAGCAGGGTTTGATTAGGTCCCACTATGTTGGGAGGACTTTCATTGAGCCCTCTCAGAAGATTCGGGACTTTGGCGTGAAACTCAAGCTCTCACCCGTGCGTGCTGTGCTTGAGGGCAAACGTGTGGTGGTTGTGGATGATTCCATTGTGAGAGGAACCACCTCGTCCAAGATTGTTAGGTTGTTGAAGGAAGCTGGTGCCAAGGAGGTTCACATGAGGATTGCTAGCCCTCCCATAATTGGGTCTTGTTATTATGGGGTTGATACTCCCAGTTCAGAAGAGTTGATTTCTAATAGAATGAGTGTGGAAGAGATAAGGGACTTCATTGGGTCGGATTCCTTGGCCTTTTTGCCCTTTGATAGCTTGAAGAAGCTGTTGGGGAGTGAAAGTCCTAATTTTTGCTATGCTTGTTTCTCTGGGAATTACCCTGTGGAGCCTACAGAGCTCAAGGTGAAGAGGGTTGGTGACTTTGTGGATGATGGCTTGAATGGTAGCTTGGAGTCTATTGGTGGTGGTTGGGTTCAAGCGAACCGAAACCAAATCAAGGTTGGTAGTTAGTGGTAATAGTTTTTCACAGTTATCTCCTGTTTCTGGTTTTGTTGCAGTGTTAAGCCTAATGGATACTACTTATGTGATGTGGTGAGAGATAATATCGGTCAAACCATTCTTTCAACCACACTGGTGAGCTTCGTTAGTTCATTTGGATTCTGAAGGCCGATTATACATTTCCCATCTGATTTATGGAGCTGCTTTTGTTATTTAGAATTTAGAACAAACCATGGTATAAGAACTTTTGACACTTTTCATTACATTACTCTTCTTTTTTTTCTCAATACAGGGTCTTTTCAAATAACCTTGGATTTTCTTGGATGGTTGTTTTCCATCTCTTTTTACCTGTATATATATTTGTTCAGAGTCCGTGAAACAGAGGAGTAAACATTTTAAAATAAACACAACTTTTTGTTACTTGGTAATTTAAAATTGTAGAACACAGTGGTGGAATGTTTTATTCTGCAAAAACAGCAATAAAATGAAAAGCCAAGTTTTCATGTGGCAGTAGGTTAAACTTTGTTTTCAATTTTACATGAATGTTACTTTAAATATATTTCTGAAAAAAATAATACTCCATCATTTTCCTGTAGAGGCTTGGCCAATGACTCTAATTTGTGATGGAGTTTAGAGATTACGGCAAAATGCTGAAAATTAAATCAGTTTATTTGCTGTCTTTTCTTTTGTTTCTTGACCCGATGTTATTTCACAAGAAGACACTGGGGTCAGCATTTTGGGATCCATGTCCAAGGTTGTCGAATGAAGTACAATAGTGCTTCATAAAAGCCACAATCAGTTTTTTTGTTGTTTGTGTGTGCGTGTGCTAGTCACAATCAGGTTTAGCAAAACTAATATTTAGTTACCATAACTACTGAATGCATACATGCAAAATTGGCAGCAATACCAATTATATCAGTTACGGGATAGGCTGATACAAGATGGTGCGGTATTTGTGTCTGATTTATACTCCAAGGCAACGTCTGTTTCACAAAATCTTGTTATATTTCTGGGAATATAAAAATAAGATTACTTTATTCTTATGTTTGTTAAAAAAATGTATAGAAATTGTTTTTATTGTCCATAAAGTTAGATCTTTTCATCTGCAAATGTAAGTTATTTTCTATATTTCTATTTCTAATCTTTATCATCACTTCAATTCCTTTATTTTAATTAATTTAAAATTTAAAAACATTCTCTGAAATATGTAAAAGTTAATCAAACACATCTTCAATAGACGGGATTTCAAATTCTCCTGAATTGCATTCTTGGGATTTTAAATCCTTAACTCTGAACAAAGGCCCGGGTAATGTATATAATTTGGTTGTTGTTCTTGGATTTTTCTGTAGCATTGGCTGATTTTCGTCTTCCTTTGTAAAGGGCAACAGTTATTTGATTGATTCTTTGGATGTAAAGAAAATAGAGAAATCATAATATTATTGCAGGCAAATCAAAAGCATTGTTATTGACTGCTATTTACACAATCTGCATAATTTGTTCTCCTTAGTATCAAGCTTCGATTTTCTAAGTGGATTCTTGCAATTAACGTCTTGGTTTGCTTGCGGTTTCGAGCTGGATTTGTGGTGCTAATGAGAAGAAAATAAAGGGTGAAGATAGAGAGAAACGAAGAAAAAAGAAGATGAATAATCTCTATCAGAATCTCTTCTGACTAAAGGAAGAGGGGTCAGGAAGGAAATAAGAAAGTGTAATGGATTAGATTTATCCAATGGTAATTAAAAGTGGTCCATGGTGGAAACTTACAAAGGTGGTCCATGGAAGCATTAGTCTAGATTAAGTATTAGTAGGTCTAAAATTCTCCCAAAATTATACATCGTACTATACTTTACAATGGCAAAAAAAAAATGATCTTTTTATAAAGATTAAAATGAATGAATGCTTGCATGTTATGGCTTCTTCCTTCTTTTATTTCATTTTTCCATTTTTCAGAATCAAAATGTTCTACAGTTCCTATCTTGTAACAGTAAGAAGATGAGCTGCAATAACAACACATTACTATACGACGACTTTATTTATCTCTAACCAATTCAGAGCTTCTCTACAATGCCTTTTCTTTTTACCCTTTGGCAACTGACATAAAACTTCTCTGACATGTCTTTACTCATTTCCCTTCTTTAATACTTTGTGTTAGGCTTTTAGATTTTTTTTCCTTTCCAACTTTAGTTACCTCCGACAATGTTTTTTTCTTGAATGTTGTTTAGTCTTCTCTAGTGCTGTTATAGTTTATAGTGCCGTTTTGTCAGTTACTTTGTCTAAAGTATAGCATGCTTCAAGCAATATACAATTAAAATTAAAGTTCAACACTTTTGCACTTTAGTTAATAAGAAAAATGGATTATAAAATAATTTAAATGCATAAAAAATCATCCTTATAGTAAGTTTGTATATGAAACTTTTAGAGGGTAATTCATTAAATTTTAAGAATTCATTTGAGTAATTTGATTACTTAAAGCTATAAAATTTTATTTAAAATTAAAAGTTGTTTATAACCCCCTCTCTTATATCTCATATTTATGTTTTTTTTTATGTAGTTTTATCGGTTGCGTCTCCATTTATGTTTTTTTTTATGTAGTTTTATCAGTTGTGTCTCAATTTAGACAATGTCATGAATATCTAATTGTAGATGTTTTTATTTTAATCAAGGTCCATGTCATTCTGAAAGGATATTATGTAAATAAGTAAAAAAAATGTACCGTAATGAATAAATTGTATTTATAAAAAAAAAGTTGAAATTGTAAATTTTATTAAAATTTTAAAATTAAAATTCAACTTTATCAACATTAATTTTAATGAGACTTAATTTGAAAAAAAAAATATTAAAACTTAATTCAATTCAATCATTTTAATGAGATTTAATTTTAATTTAAGAAAAATATTAAAACTTGATTCAATTCAATCATTTTAATTAATTATTACCTGTATGTTTTAATTAATTATTACCTGTACGTAGATTTGTGTCACAATAATGTAAAAAAAAAATATGGTGTGGTAGGCACACATCCTTTCAATTAAAATAAGATCATAACGTCAAGCTAGTGCAAGGGTATCAACGTTTACACCGAACTCGATTTGCGCGAATTGCATCATTATAGAAATTTTTCCTACTTTTTTCTTTTGACTAATATTAATGGTGATATCTTTTCAAAAATTAATCGTAATTATTTTCTAGTTAACATGATCAAATTGATTTTCGTAGTGATATTTTTTAAAAAATTAATAACAATTATTTTCTAGTTAATATTACAAAATCTATTTTTTGTCGACGCTTTGATAATTGATGTATCACAATTAAATTAAATAAATTAGTTTGTTAATAAACTTTTCATTGTTTTGGCTTCTCAATTTCATTATCAAAATAGACTTTCAAAAATTTCATTATATATATAAATGCTCTAGCTGATATATTTTCTTTAACTTTAATATGAATTAATAGTCAAAATTGTATTAGAATATTGTAGTTCAACTATATTATATATTAATAATATTAAACATTTCTTAAACATTAGGAAATGAAGGAGTTATAAATTTAGTGTAAACTGTAATTATAAGCGAGAGCCAATTAATGACCTTTTCAAACAAAAGTCAACGTTTTCACTTTAAACTGAAAATTGCGTTTGGTCTCCACACGCCCCCAAAATCCCACTCCGTTACTGGAATCGTTATTTCTTGAATCTCTGAGAATTGATCGGCAGAGATGTCTTGGGTCCTCCGATCTACGAAGTCTAAGTTCCTCTCTTCTTCACTTTCTAGAACCTTCCCTTCCCTCTCTCCCCTCGCCGATCCCTTCCACCGCAACGCCGCCTCCATCCCTCTCGGTGATTTCTTCTTTCCATTTCCTTATTCAATGCCCGCATTTCCTTCATTTCGACCACTCTCATCATTCATGTTGCTCTGCCACCTTAATTCGACTTCAATTTTCTGCTTCTGATTCTTTCATTCCTTTGATGCTAATGTCGTTTCAGCCAAGGAAGACGCTTCTGGCGGAAACTTGACTGGCCTTCCCAAAGTTCCTGCCAATAAGCTTGGCTGTGATTCTCATGCCATCAATTCGTTGGTATGCGTCTTTCCCGTAACTTGTGATTGCTTGTGTGAATTTACGTTTCTATATCTCTTGTTTTCTCCCTCTAGACTGAGGGAAGCTGTGGTTGCCGCTGCAACTTTGATTTCATCAATTTACGTTCTGAAGTTGTTACAAGACTAGTTGGTTCTGGCTGTGCAATAGTAGTATGCTACAGTTAGAAGTAAAGCTAGTTGTTAACTAACTAGTCCTGGTTACCAATGAAACTGTTGGGGAGGCTTGGCAAATTCTGAAATATGGTGTGAGAGTTGCTGTTAAAGTTATAACTAGATTTTTAAGTCTGAAAATTGCACTAATTCAAACTTGTTATGCCTGAATATTATGTTATAGTCATAACTAGTTTCTTAATCACAAAGATAATGTATTTGTACCAAATTTATTATAATTAAAGATAGTATTTATAATAAATGGAGAGATATAATTAATGTAGACGTTCAACACTCTCCCTCAAACTGGCATGAATATGTTGTACATGGAAAGCTTCCCAATCATGTCATCAAAGTCTTTCTTAGCTAACCCCTTGGTCAGAATGACTGCCACCTGATCTATGATTGGAATATAGGACTGAAAATCTCCCCTTCCTCTGTTTTAGCCTTAATGAAGTGTTTATCAACTTCTACATGTTTAGTTCTATCATGTAATACTGGGTCGTTTGCGGTTGAGATTGCTGCCGGATTACCACAATATAATCCTACTGGTGACGAGTTTTGAATATTCAACTCTTTTAGCAACTTATTAATTCAAATGTGTAGCGTCACGGTCCAAACATGATCTCCTTAAGCCTGATCTATGACGTTTTTGGTAGGTTGATAGCCTAGTTATAGGAGTGTGTGATTGGTTTACTCCTTTTTTTAGGAAGATTATACAAATTTGTTAGTATCATATTCTGTAGTTCAGGTGGAGAAAAAAGGTAGATTTCGATATTCAGAAGATTTTCCTGCTGTTTCTGAAGCATATATTTTTCCATCAGAGTCATCCTGACCATTTGACTCGGAAAAAGCACCTCTAGTAATTAATGCCAGAGGAAAGAGGTGAAATAGATCCAGTTTCATGGTCTGTTCGTCGTAAGAACGACTTGCAACGGTCAACATCAGGTGGCAATAACTTGTGGGGTTCCAATATTGAGAGAAGTACTATGCATATAAAAAGTAAATGTGTAAAACGAAAGAAATCTGCTTAGTTTTTAACAATTTTTTATTATTAAACTATCCATGGAATGGACAATAAATTTGTAGTGTTAGTTTTCAGTCATTAGAAAGGAACCACAATTGTCAAATAGATAAAAAAAAAACTCGCTTTTATAAGGTAAAATGTTACTTTTGGTTTATCTTTCATCTAAATAGATGTAAAATATAAGCTACAAGATACAATTTTCTATCCAAAATATCAACTATAATTTCAACAATACAATACAGCAAAGACAGACAGAGACACAATACATAGGAGACACAAATTCATGCCTCCATTCTGATTCCGAAGAAGGCATCACATTTGGCTTTCGTTCGGCAGCATGGATAATATTTAGAGCAATTGTACAATTATGATACTGCTTTTCTGGGAATGAAGAAACTAAGTAACGAGAAAGAGGATTTTGTGTTTGACTTCATGGGAAAGGCATATTAAATAGTTTTAACATTGTTTGGCTCTTCTTTTTTGTTTGTTAGGAAAAATGAAAAGCAACATTTTCACAGATAAAGAGAATAATCATTCTTCACTTGCAAATCAATAAGGATAAAAAAGATAAGACTTATTTACTGATGAGATGTTTATGCTCCTTCCAATTCTCTGTTAGAGTTTACAGAGAAGAGAGTAGAGAGACAGAATTGATGCAAGAAAAATTGATTTCTCATTGCATTTAGTGTTCTGTTACAACAAATATTATATAGCTACCATGTAGCTTGATCTACAAGGAACAGAAACAGTTACAACAAGCTGGCTGACTGAACTAACTGTTTGATCTACAAGCAACAGAAACTAAGGTGGTCAAAATTGAGATCTTACTCAAGATCGAAAAGTAAAGTATGGATTGCAAATTGGGAGATCACAACATGGATTACAAGATCCTACAAAATTTGTTAATTCATGTATATGCGCACACACACACATATAGATATATAAATACATAATTTAACTTCAGTTCAACATGATAAGCTAAAAATAATATAATAAGCATATAAAACAGTTAGGCAATAGATGTAATTATATAGTAAACACACCATCCTAGTTAAAATCTAACGCAAATGATCTTGGAAGTTAAAATCTTAATTTCTCAAGAGATGTTCAACTCCATTTCCAATTCCATCTCCTTCACCATTCAAATTAGTAATGTCTATATCATTCTGAGGTGTACTTTCATCTGCTTCAACTTGGATTGGAGCTAAGTTTTCATCCAAACCTAGTCCTTCATTCTGCTCATGCTAATCTTCTGTAATCCACTACTCATCATTGGATGAACAGTCATCATCCCAAGCCGCTGTTGCTTTTTGAGCATTTTTGCTTTCCAGCAGTTGTCATGTTCTTTGAGCATTTTTGCCTTTTAGGAGTTGTCGTGTCCTCTAATCTTTTTAACAAGTTTGACTCATAGCGATACATATATTCTAGTTTGAGAGGGAGTGTTAAAGATATGATTTGAAAGGACAGAACATAGTGAAGATTGATTCTCATTTTGACGAAGGGAAAGTCACATCAGGAAGTATCAACATGTATGCTAAGTCTCTCTTAGAGATATGATTTGATGACATTAATCAGAAAGATAGGATATGATTTGATAGTGAAATATCATACCAAATATTTCCCATTATTTAATATTGTATTTTTTTCTTTATTATAAATAAGGATATTTGTGTCCATACCACAGACTTCATTATATCTTGGTTTCTCTTTTCTCAACATGGTACGAAGTAGTACCATAACCTATTTTGTCATTAATCCTTTCAACAATCTCTAATACAAAAAAATTGAACTCGTGCATACCATTACGCCTGAAAATGTGATATAAATCATTAATTTAGCTCTGTTTAGTTTCTAATTCCTGTGGAATTGTTCTTTTATGTCAGATGTATAAAGC
>Ga0209489_105537_pt1 | contig 21751 bp, 12 predicted proteins | sample SiratrowhiteBW_FD_187527 | JGI IMG/M metagenome (GOLD analysis project Ga0209489, IMG submission 187527) | Root nodule microbial communities of legume samples collected from California, USA - Siratro white BW (SPAdes) (version 2) | ecosystem: Host-associated > Plants > Roots > Nodule | place...
AATTCTGGTTCATCAAGAGATAAGCTCGCAATTTCAAGAATTCCGTTGTCATCCAATGAAAAGTTATCTCCTGCAATATCCCACAATTTAGTTTCTTCTTCTTTGTATTTTGAGGAGTTTCTTGAGAAAAGACATAGATTACTATGGACATATACTAGATCTTCTGCTCTTTTAGGAGTCGTCTTATTCCTTTTCAAAGAATGTATAAAAGAGTATGTACTCCAATTTCTTTCACAACAAGAAGAAGAACATGGTTGTCCAACTAGCTTAAGAGCTATTTTTTTGAAGTAATGGTGCATGAGCTCCATGAACAAGCCACCATGTTTTTGCAGCCATTTTATCTCTATCTCTTAAAGAGTCAACATTGTCAAAACCTTCTCTTCCATCTGAAAAGTTTGCAAATTCTATATTTACTTGTCTCCTTACATCTTGATCATCAAAGTATCTCATAAAACATTTCTTTCTCTCATGAGTAAGTTCGACATCCTGATATGGAGCAAGTCTGTGTGAATCTTCACTTAACCACTCATGACTATAATATCTACAACATTATAAATATATAAACATTAAATAACATAATATTATCAATATATAATATTATAAATAAGATAAACACAAAAACTATAATCATAAAATAATTTAACATTACCTTGAATTTAAAGAATGAGTAAGACAATGAAGAGATGTGCTACTCTTGATTCAACGATAAATTAATATTGAGTTTACTACCTCAAAAAATGGTGAATGTTCAACTTCTGTCTTTCTTTCATGTTCAAATATGACCTTTCTCACATTTTCAATCATTGAATCCCACATTTCATATACTAAGTGAAAAGTAGCCATATCAGTATCCGTTTTTTTAAGAACATCATAAATAGGAGCAGTAAAAGCAAGTATGTAATCTACATTCATCCACCAATTATCATTCAACAAAGTTTCTTTCACCGATTGTGCCTTAGCCACATCATCTTCTTTGTAAGAGGACCATTCATCACTAATAACCATCTTTTGAAGTCCTTTTTTTCAAACTTTTAAACCTTTTCAGCATGACAATTGTTGAAGCAAATCTTGTCGAAGCAACAGAAAGCAACTTCAATGAGTTGAACCTATTGAACATTGATATTCTCATAGAATGCCCAACAATAAATTTTTTAATAAAGGTAGCGTCATCAGCAATTTGTAAAGGAGTCCAATAAATTGAAGTAAATTCCACTTCTATGAGCATACTCGCGGCCTTACATACAGCTGCATTATCAGTTATGATTTGTACCACATTATTTGGCCCAACTTCCATAATTACATCTCTCTAGCAATAAAATATTTGTCTTTTACATCATCAGATGCATCTATTGACTTTAAAAACATTAGTCTACTCTCATTGATAGCCATAAAATTTATAAGTGACCTTTTTTGGGGATCACTCCACCCATCACTAACAATTGTCACCCCTTTATGACTCCATGAATTTCTTATAGGTTGCAAAATGATTTTTACGTGACTTCTCTCTTTTGAAAGTAAAGGACCTCTCAATTTATTATAGGTTGGCGGTACATATCCACTAAGATTAGAAGTATTAGCTGTATAAGAAAATGCACTTCTATAGTAAGGACTTCTTGCTAAATGAAATGGTAAACCTGAAGAGTAAAGCATCCTCGCAATTTCACAATCAAGAGTATATCTGGCTTGCATATTGAAAGAAGACTCCAAAAGACCTTTTAATTTGAGACCCTTATTTGTTTGATTTCCTTCATCAGATACTGGTAGAGGGACCTTTCTTTTCTTCGAAATCTCTATTTTCAATGTTGTTTCATTGTCTAGTTTTTTAAACTCAACAAGTTTTGACGAACTTACCTTTGGACAACTTCTAACTTCTTCTTTCTTAATTTGTAATAAATGAGCTCTTACCCTAATGTAAGATCCATTGAATGAAAAATCACATAAACTACATTTGATCATATTATTCCCTCCACTAAGAGTTTTACTTAATTTTGAAACATATCTCCATGAAGGTTGTTCATCTTCTTCTATAACTTGATCATTCATCTTAATTTTCTATAAAAAAGTAAATATAAAAGATTTATAATATTAATTTATCATTTAAAAAATGCATTAAGTTATAACATAAATATATTTTATGTTCATAATATAAAAATAAAATAAAATAAAATATAATAATCAAATTGTAAAAAATATAAATATAGTATGATTATATAACACAATATATTTAAATGTAAATTAAAAAATATCAATTAAATAAAAAAGTATTATTTAAATTTTAAATATAAATAAAACATAATAATTAAAAAAAGTATTATATAGTAACATTTTAAAATTATAATCATTAAAATAAATTATTATCAACAATAAATTTATTAACGTATATAAATAAAATAATAACTACAAATAGTATTATAAATAAAATAATAAAATATATAAAATAGATAAGTTTTGAAAACGTATATTATTTACTAACGTATATAAATAAAATAATAACTACAAATAGTATTATAAATAAAATAATAGAATATATGAAACAGAAAAGTTTTTTAAAACGTACATTATTTTTTTTAGGTATTACCAAAATATTTAAAACTTTAATTATTAAAATTAAAATAAATAATAGATTTAGTAAACAGATAAGTTTTTGAAAACGTATATTATTTACTAACATATCTAAATAAAATAATAACTACAAATAGTATTATTAAAATAATAACCACAAATAGTATTATAAATAAAATAATAGAATATATAAAATATAAAAGTTTTTTGAAAACGTATATTATTTTTGTATACAATAGGTATTACCAAAATATTTAAAACTTTAATTATTAAAATTAAAATAAATAATAGATTTAGTAGACAGATAAGTTTTTGAAAATGTATATTATTTACTAACGTATATAAATAAAATAATAACTACAAATAGTATTATAAATAAAATAATAGAATATATAAAACATAAAAGTTTTTTAAAACGTATATTATTTTTGTATACAGTAGGTATCCAAAATATTTAAAACTTTAATTATTAAAATTAAAATAAATAATAGATTTAGTAAACAGATAAGTTTTTGAAAATGTATATTATTTACTAACGTATATAAATAAAATAATAACTACAAATAGTATTATAAATAAAATAATAGAATATATATTATTTTTGTATACAGTAGGTATTACCAAAATATTTAAAACTTTAATTATTAAAATTAAAATTAAAATAAATAATAGATTTAGTATAATAAGTATTTATATTTTGTAGTTTGATATAATAAAAAAAATCAACTTATTATTAATAAAATAATAAAAATAAATTATTTTAAAATCAAAAGACTTACTTTTTTTATCTTTCTAGAAATATCCATGTGTTCTTTTTTCATGCAAGTTCTTCTCTTCACGTAAGCTCCTAATTCGTTTCTATCAACATACCACCACCTTTCTTTTGCTCCTTCAAGTATCGTTCTTCTTCGCTTTTCTGAAGGAATATTTTTCTTCACCCTTTCAAGACGTTCTTTTTTACTGAATGATTGATATTTATTTTATATCTTCTATTATTTATAATCATACTATTTAACTGATTTGAGAAATAACTTTATTAGATGTTAAAGATTTATTTATTGGTTAAGATTTCTTATTGGATGTTAAGATTTGTATTTGAGATTTGGTTGTTAAGATTTGTACTTGGGTTGGATTGTATCTTATTATATAAAAATTTTAAATTTAAATAAATCATAATAATTTTAATAAGTATATAATAAAATTATAAAAATATAATTATTAATATAATTTAAAATATTTTTTAAATAATTAGTAATATATTTTTTAATATAATTATTAATATAATTTAATATAAATTATTTTATTAAGAATGATTATATTAAATTATATTAAATATAATATAATATTATTAATTATATAACAAATTTGTTTTTAGATGTTCTGTTTCTTCTTCCTCCACGCGTCAATATACACTTTTTTTCTTCATTCTTTTGTGTCTCCATCTACTTTTTTTTTATATACTCTGCCCTCTACACAGTTTCCTTCTCTTTCTTAGTTTAATCTGTTAGGTTTTGTTTATGGGTCTCTTCCGTCCTTCCTCCCTCTCCGTTTAATCGGTTAGGTTTTGCTCCTGGGTCTCTTCTATCTACAGCGTGTCCTCACCGCGTGCCCAAAAAGTTGTGTCCGATGCGGTGTCGTAAATGCCTACGTCGCGTGTACGTGTCGGCGACGCATCACGGGGAAACTGACGGTTGACGGCCATGTCCGAGCTTCACATCCTGCCTGCTGTGCTGGTAGGATGTCATGGATTCTTCTAAATGGAGGTTTGGTGGTCAAGTTAGCACGAATGCTTCTTTTGTCAATGAAGCAGACACCTACCTGGCTGATCCTATGAGGTTGAAGTGGTTGAGTTCAGCACTTGTCCTGGGATCCTAGAGAAAAGTATCAAGATATATCACTGGGCAATTAGACCAATTCTAGTTGCATTTGGTCTATTCACTGCTTTCAAATTTGGCTTGCAAAGAAAGTGAAGAATATGTTGCTGGTTCAAATCAAAATGCCAAGTCTGCTACAACTACTACCACTGTAATGAGATCTTACTATAATGAGATTTTCCAACCTACAAAACAAGACAAGGTTTCTTACAACAGTTGCTAGTGTAATATTTAAGAAAGTGGTAAACTCATTCATTAGTAGATAGTTTTTGTTTTGTTTACTGTTTCTAAATCAAAACAATGTTTTAATAAATATTATGAAACGGTGGGTACTAATTGTACATGGCATCAGAGTCAGAATAACACATTTTACATATTAGCTCTGTACATAGTCTGCACCAATGATATGCAAGATGAAGACAAGTATCTCTCAGTATTTCTGTACGTGGTTGCTGAATTTTATTAAAGAATAATGGTAGGATAAGAGTGAAATGAAATAAGCAAACTATGTAGATTGATATCAATTATAGAAATTGTTGTATTCTGGAATCATATATTGATATCAGCTCTAGATATTGTTGTGCTCCACACGAAACCATGTTTGTGCTGACAAACTTTAACTGTGTGTATATTCTTTTACCATTCTTTAGAATCGATGTTTAAAGGGAATGTGTGTTTGCTTCCACAATAAGTTCATGTAAACAAAATTATAGTTGATTGAAGTTAGATGTTGAGCTAAATAAAATGAAAATAGAAATGGTACATTTAGTTATATGAATGCTAATTCGTAACAGAATCAAAAACTAAAATGCAAAACAATGAAAAAACCCCATTGAAACTAAACTAAAAAGTACCCTTAAAATTTTCTCCTTCACTTTATATCAAATGCCAATTAAAATTTTGAAACTAACTTCAGATACTTAATTAATTTTTGCTTAACAGATTTCCGTTTTTGCCCTTCTCAATCCTTTTGACGGAATGTCTTCCTGTCAAGTATCCTTTTCTTGTAAAATCTTTTTTTTCTTTTTTTTATTATTTATTTTGAGTATGGAAAATTTTTAATAAGCAATCTACTAAAAAAATTATTCATCTAAAATAGAAGATTGACATGGTTGTACCTTTCCTTAATATTGAAAAGCAAATTGAAAAAGCCAGTCGACTCATAAAATGATTACTTTAATAAAAAAAAGTAAAAATTCAAAATTCAAAATCAATTTTAAATTTAGATTCGAATTAAACATAGATTGATGTTTTGTTAAAAAAATTAGGATATTTGATTTTTTCTGTAAGAAAAAAAAATATGTGGTTGTTTATTTTGATAACTTTATCATGTGATAAAGCTATCAAAATAAACAAATTTATATTCTATGTCTTACTCGAGTAAATAAGGGGATTTTAAGTTTTTATGATATTATTCGCAATTATAAAAAGACAATTCTCTTTTAATATATAAAATATTTAAATTTTATAAAAGAACAAATTTCTATCAAAGCTAGAAATAAAATCAGAAAAACACTTAGAACATGAATATGCACTTAAGCTTAGAAAATATGAATCAATCAAGTGATATCAATTATAAACATAAAACATAATTGATATACTAAATTTAATTTCTAAAGATAAGACCACCTGGTATTAAGCTAACTTATAATAAGTTGTGTCAAAAAGAATAAAGAAATAAATAATAGAAATGCAGAAGTAACGTGCTTTTTAAACATGAGGAGGTAGTTGGGTTTATAAATGAAACTAGTGTGAAAGAGATGGGTAAATGACTATAAGAATCACACAAATTGCAAGCATGCAATTCAAATGGGTGTTAAGAAATTAAATAGCAACTGAATATTAAAAAACAGAATGAATTGTTATGTGAAAGGATGACATTCACACCATAATATCTCATTTTCACAATTTGTTTTATGTAATGTATGTTTATAAAATTGATATATAAAGAAACACTAAACCTGCTATACTAATTCTTGTGGGTGCTCTCCTTTCCTCTTTCGTCCATAAAAGTCATCACCTAACTTCTCTTATTCCAAAAAAATGAATTAAGTCAAAGATTCCAGACATTTTATAGGTGAGAAATGCGGAATATGATAATGTGATTCTCAATAACTTATGCGTGCGTAATCCATAATCATAACCATCTTTACGCTGTGTTAAGCTAAAAAAATTTACAGCATCTACTATCCTTATGTTAAAAATCACTTGATTCCTGTGATTTCATATTTCCAATACAATTGCAATAAGCATTAGTCCCAAATGGATATTGAAGAATTCATTAGATTGAAATTACAAGTTACATGAGACAGAAAACAGAACTAAAAACTGAAAATTGAAATTGAAATTACAATGGACATAAACTGAAATTGACAGAATTAAATGCATGTAAGAATAGAAAAAAAAAATACAGTGAATTGAAATACAGTAAAAAATCAAAAACAAAATATAGAATTGGACCGAGTAAAGACAGTAAAATGGAAGAAAATACAGTTATAAAAGTTTAAGAATACCAATCACAATCATGATCAAGCTTTTTTTCATTCTTAATTGCAAATAAATCATAACTGAATTTTATTTTTTTAGAAAGAAAACGCATCACTAATCGGTTGCAGCAAGTCCACAAATTTTAATCACGAATGGAATGGTAAAAAAAAATACAAGGAATAAAATCAAACTTAAAACAAGTTTTTGTTGACATTCTTCACTTCTCTATATGAATTCTCTTCATCAGAGACATAAACATTGAAGAAGAATGAATTGGAAAACATAGAATGGAAGAAGAAGTTGAATCGGGCAGAAAAAAGGAAAGAAGAAAGAATTCTAAAAGGCAGAAAATTAGAGAAGCTAAAACTAAATTAACTTCTGATTTTTTTTGTAATTATGGTAATCAATATCAATAAATCAATATATGGTAATCAATATCAATAAATTAAGATAACAAATGAAATAATTCATTTAAATATGAGTACATTAATTTTTATAAGCAAAATCAATTTATTTAAAAAAAATGGTAAAGCTAGATAAGTTGTATCTATAGAAGTTTTGTAAGTTTGCATCATCTATTTATTACGTGACATAATAATTGTTCTGCATAATAACTCATTTTGTCTTTTCATATCCAGTTGTTATTTCAATTTCTTAACACCCATTTGAATTACATGTTTTCGATTTATGTGATTATTATAATCCTTCACCAATTTTCTTCACACTAGTTTTATTTATGAACCAACGACCTCCTGATTCTTAATTCCCATGTACGTTTTTCTTATTTATTTCTCTTATTCTTTTGACATAACTCATTATCACAGGTAAAATTAGGGTGGTCTTACGTTAGAAATTAAATTTAGCATCATTATTTGATTATGTTTTATGTTTAATATATATATATATATATATCAAAGTATTAGAAAGAATAATGTTTTTTTAAATTAGATAATACTATTTAGTTATTAGTTATTTTTGTTCATAATAATTTGTAAATAAACCTTTTATTCTGTGTTATTTTCTATATTTATAAATAAAATATTTTAGTATATTTTTTTATTATTCACTTATTATTGTTATTATTTTAAAATTTATATTTAGAATTTTTTTATTCTTCATTATAATTTTATAAATATTTTATAATTAAATGTATTCACATGCAAATTAATTATTTTTAAGTTTGTTTTAATATATTTTATTAAAATTTATTAAATAATTAATATTTAAAAATATTTTATATCAAATTACATATATAATAGGATTGTGGGTTATGATAAGTTTTTTCCCTCTTACCAACCTTTAATTAATGATCTTTTATTCATAATAATATGTGTAATAAAGATGTGTATATGTGTGTCTCTCATTTCATTATTAATGTCTTTATTATCCTGATGATAACTAAGACTGTCACAAAAGTAATGTATCCAGTAGGTCTTCTTTCCTTTAAAATCACTGAATACTTCTTATTATACGAAATTTTGATATAAAATATTTATCTTGATAAAATATAATAAAACTATTTAGTCTTATACTTAATTTTGATTAAATTCATTAAAATAAATGCTAAACTTTTCATTATTACAATCGTATTAATTTAAATTTGAACATTAACACTCTAATGTCTCAAAATCATCAAGAATGTTATATCTATGTTAAAAAGAAAATTTACTATCATCATGTAACGTGAACAGTATCTTTCAGAACTGGATTGAATGAATTTGTTACAACAATAAGCATAAATGAAATACTTTTATACTTGTTTATATTGTAATTGTTTGAACTATTACCTCCTCTACTTTATTCAATAACCTTCAAGTGTTCAATACTTCAACTATCTTGTAAAGCGTTACAATAAGTATAAATCTTTCTAAGTTACAACATAATTGAAAAAATAAAACTTCAATAATAAAGAATTATACAATAGTTTTATATAACTAAAATTTTGTACCGACTTAATAGAATACACACTATTAAATTTTCTACTTTTTAATATAGAATACACACTAGTAAATTTTCTACTTTTTTTAATATATTATATGATGTATAGTTATTTTAAATTTGAAATTTTTTATAAAAAGATCAAATGTATTAGAGCTTAAACTGAAAATTTTTAAATTTATTTTTGTTAGGAAAATCAAGAGAAAAATACTAAGAAGACAAACAAGAATGAGACAAAAGTCAAAACATATATAAGAGGATGACACCATCTCTTAAAGTATTGAGTTTGTAAGTCTTCTTACTCATATGTTGTTAAACTTACTTATTTTTATTTAATACATATCTTAAACTCACACTTTAATATCTAACAATTTCTTTAATTTTTGTTATTTTTAATTTATTGTTTCTTTATAACAATGGATGCATGGAAGCTAAAAGTAAAAATTTCTACTTTTCTTTTCTTATAGTTCAGATTTGAAACTCCATTTGTAAACGCTTCAAAACCAACTCCACTGTTAATCCTTTTCATAACAAAGTCATAAACCATTTGATATGAAATTTTTTTATAAATTTATGAGTTGATATTGAATTAATTTCAGAATCATTTGAATTATTTTTAGAAATAACCGAGACACATTGTGAGCAAATCAATTTGATATAAAACTGATTTTTACCTTTAATTAATTTTAAAACACCATCACAAATTATTTTCGTAAAAAAACAGTGCATCAACAATGAATCAAATTGATTTCAATTAACAACTTTCAGTGTTTTTCAAAAACAATTTCTTTAAAGAATGGCTATTGATTTTAATAACTTTATTCCAAAATTCTGCAAATTAATTAACCGTAGAAATCCTTAATATACATATATATATATATATATATATATATATATATATATATATATATATATATATACACACACATATATATATATATATATACTTATGGTTGACCATAACATTAATATAAAATCAAATTGATTTTATCAAGTTTTTAAATTATTTCCGAAAGAGTTTTATATAAATCTTTCATTATATAAAATGATTTAACTATTTTAAATAAATAAAAATTAGGTTGAGAATTTCAAAATATTTTTGTTTTTCTTTAATTTTAAACAAAATTAATTTAATAAAATAATAGTAAATAAAAATTTAGCTGAGTATGTAGTTCATTTGTACATGTTTGTTGTGCTTAAATACATGTAAATATCGTTATAACATATACATAGATAATCAAATACAAATATGCATATGAAGTTATATTTCTCATTAAAACCTTATAAATGATTAAAGACACTTTGAATTGTCTAATGATTCAACACTTACTTCTATAATAATTGAATGTGAGATCATTTACATTCAAAATAACATTTTTCTATGATTATATACATATAAATTAAGTCTATTATCTTGAGTTTGATTAAATTTCAATAATATATTATATTGGTTTCCAAATTAACACTTAATGAAAGTGGTGACCTATAATGCACCACACTAAAGTGTTTATAATTTATATCTTGTTTGAGAAGTTGTTATTCAAGAAATGCTTGAGCAAAAATGCTCGAACGATAATAATCACTACTTGCATTGAGTAAATGCTCAATCATCGCTTAAGTGACGATGCTCATTGTTTAAGTTGTATATTGAGTTTTGAGCTAAACAAATATCGAGACAATCTTCTTTACTCTTGAACTTTTAGCACTCACGTGATAGGTGGTTGCTTAAACAATGAATAGTCAAAGTTTTTTAGGAATAGTTTGAATCTCACTGACTTGTGCAATAAGTCATATCACTCAAAAATGGTGTAATGATTGAGCAATGAGATAACAATGTTGATTCTTTATTTTCAAGAATTTTGATTACTCAAACTGCAAGTGTGTGCTCGAATGAGAAAGGTGTCGCATCAAGTCTCTCTCCTCTAGAGCTAACATTGTTCAAATGACACGAGTTCACTTAAGTGGTATAAATTGTTACTCGTGTTTTTTTTAACAACCAAGAATATGAATTTAGTAGGAGCACTTTAAGGGTGTTCCAACCCTTTTACAAAGCTAGAGAAAACTAAGTTTAGTACTTTGGCCAAGCAAACCAACTACTAGCTTGTCCAAACAGAACCAACATCAATACATCTTCTTACAAACATAAGCCAAAGTTATCTTGCCAAATTGATATGCAACCCAATATACTCTTTGTACCTTTTCTACTATATAATACCCACAAAAAAAATGTTTCATCCTAAGTTAACTGCATACATGATTGTTCTTAGTTTCTATTTCCAGCCACTCCATCTCCAAGTGTTACCTCTTCCTTGCTCCTACTTGTTCTCTGCTCCCTTTCAATATTCTTCATTACCTTCCACATCACTTCTTATATTGCCATACATGCATTGAAATGAGTCATTCTCCCTAAAACCATAACACAATTAAAGTATCCTAACACTCCACCAAAGATGAAATTTGTAATATTCTCTACCTGGCAGAACCCAAGCACAACCCTGCTTATTCTCAACCTCCCTCCTCAATAATTATAATATTAACCTAAGGACTTTAGATATTCAGACGGGCATAAGCACCATTGGGAGTATGTGAAATTAGTTTTGGGATACTTATGTTTTATCCATGTCCAACTCTTCCATTGTGCTACAGTAAAAACTTCACAATTGTCCACTATTTCATCCCTAGACACAATCTTGTTCCTTTGATATCATAATTCAAATACTACTGCAATCCATAACCCTTTCCAAGCTAGGTTTTGTTTTGAATTCAGCCAGACTAAATGGAAGCTTTGTAGATTTACATCCAACCTATTATGTCTAACTATAGAAATGCCTATCCATTTATCACACTCATCCCACACTCTTAGCGTCACCTTATAAGTAGTAAATAGGTGAGTGACAGTTTCCTCACCCTTTGAACACATAGGACAACTAATATAACCTAAATTCACTCCCTTGCGTACCAAATTCTACTTTGGGGGCAGTTTGTCCATCAAGGCTCTTTACACGAACACTAATGCTGATGGCGGTGCCTTAATACTCCATAATAACTCAAAAAACCCCATTTGGACCTAACTCCTCTTGATTTAGTAGCTTATAACTAGACTTTACCGAATACTCATTGGAGACCCCATCTACCTACATCCATCTATCTCGGGGCCCCTTTGTCCATTGGACTCCTGATAGGAAGTTCTCCAGCTATACAAGTAGTGTTTTTTTTTCATTCGAAATCTTCTCTTCTTCATTTAAGATTTCGTTTGAAGCATTCTATAACATGTTCATAAATTGAGCGACGAGTCTTCTTTTGTTTAATAAAGATTGAACACTCAAATGAGGTAATCTTACTTAAGTGACATATCCATGATTGATATGATATATTGTAATTTAGATGTTTGTTTTGTATATACTAAGATATGTGTATGTATAAATAAAATGGCAAAAGAAAATGCATATGAAATTGATATATGTCATGAACTATCTTGAGATATTATGAATGAATATAAATGATGTTCCATTGTATGAATCATTAGGATGTTATTATGTTCGATTATGATGATAATATCAACTATAAAAACCCAATAATCATATATTAAAATATTATAGCTGGTGAAAACTTGAAAAAAAGTTCTTACCAAGTACAATGAATAATATTATAGTTGGATTACTAATATTACAGTTAAATATTATTCTTTAATTAAAAAAATAATGCAACTCTTCTAAATAATTTTAAATATAACAAATTATTCTATTATCATAAAAGTACTCTTAAATTGTGAATTGTGTATAATTTATTATTACGATTCTCTATAAAATGAAAATTTATGTCATCATTTTAGAGATTGAGAATTTTATAATGATATGAATAATATATATATATATCAGTGATATTATATCATGAGATGAAAAATTAGTTTACATTATCTTATATGTTATGATATTTTATATAATATTATAATTGTAAATAACACTCCTAGAAAAAAAATTATATATTAATTTATTTATCAAATAGTAATCACATATTCTTATCTACATATATACTAATAATATTTATTATTTGTAAATAGTAGTCGCTGATTATTTATGATGTTAAATATATGTCACTTCAAAGCAACCGTTTTAACTTCAAATTAAACACTCATGATAGATATAACTATCTTTTTATTTGATTAAAAAATAATTAGGGATTAATTTTTAAAAATAATTAAAAAGATTTCTTCTTCTACTTTTTTTCTTCAAATCAAAATTAATTTTTTTTCTTATCTAGGTTTCTTTTTCACATATAATAATGTTTTCTAATTACCCCAATGGTCAACCTGGTTTAATTCTTTTATCCTTGTTTTTCACCCTAGCAATGTCAAAAGGGTCACTATACTTAAAAGATGTGCAGTGCTAGTTTTCTTCTTCTTTATAAGACACACACATCTTGTCCATGAGGAAGGTGTGGCTAAGGTTCTAAGGTCCTTTTGGTAACGTTTCTGTTACTCAAAAGACTGTCACAAGTCATAACACTTACTCTATAAATAGTCGAAAACAATTTGTGTCTGTCCCAAACAGGGACTCTTCCCCCCTCCCACAACTAAATAAGATCTTGTTAAAGTCATGTTTCACAAACATCATAATAAAGCAAATGTTGGCAACCACACAGTTTTATTCACCACCTTCATCTGTGGGACCCAAATCCAATGCTTCTTCCAAACCCTAGCTCACCTACTTCATTTTACACCTTTTCTGACTTGGATTTGTTATCAAGTCCAATCACTAGCTAGCCCTAGCTCATTTATGCAATAACTAGTCATTTGCATTGCCTTTGTGGAAAATGGAAGTAGGAAACATCTATAGAAAATAAGAGATTATGCTGTTCTTTCTTAAATAGAGAAGGAAGACAAAATACATAGAAATCTACTTTGTTTAGGAGAAGAGGACATAATGGAAAGATTGTATATCAAATGATAAAATGTACCCAATCAATGTTACCTTAAAGATGTAAAGCATTTAGCTAGTTTAATGATGTTTTATTCTCTCTCAATATTTTTAGAATAAGATAAAAAGAAAAGAACACTGCTAGTATGTTTTTTAAATTACCCATTTATTGTTTTTTCTACTGTTTTGAAATTATAAAATTAAGAGAGATTTCTTCAAATTCACAAAATAATATAATTTTCCAAAAAACTTTAATTAATGATAAAGATGTATTGAGAAAATGTTTTCACAAATGTGTTGCTCTCATTTTATATATATATATATATATATATATATATATATATAAAAGAAAAACTTTTCTTTCTCTTTATATTATGTCTTTTTACTTCTCTCACCAGATCATGGCAACACATATAGATTTCTTTTCGTATTAAAATGAGAGTAATTGGATAATAACTTTATTTTTTTCAGAAAAGGAGACACTAGTATCCATTGATCTAACATAATTTGTGCGAGTATTTTGTTTTAAGGAGCCAACTTGCCCAAATCAGTGCATTTCAACAAGGATGATTGATTTTTCACTTTCCTCCTTTATACAGTTCTTTGTTAGATTATAATAATATTATACATTTTTGGTGCAGAGGTTTGACAAGTTGATCAACAAATCTGAGTAGACAAGTAAAAGCTGGGGATTTTCATATGCACAAGTAAGCATAATTAGAGTTCTACCCACCCCTCTCACATCCTGAAAGCAGCAGCCACATGTGCTTGTGCTCAACCTTTGTCTATCTGTCGCTCACTACAAACACCTTCTCATTTTTTTCTTCATGTTACAAGCACTATTTTCAGCTTTCGACTTGGTTTATGTAAATCAAGTATAATTGAGACAAAATTAATTTTGTTTATATGTTTGATTTCCAGATCTAAAAAATATTTATTTGTAAAATGTCAACCTTGTAAAGTATGATACAATATTGCAAAACATTAGTTATTGTTTCTTGATCAATGTTCTAGGTTAAAATAAAAAACTGACTTTTTTGTATTATTTTTCTGTCATCAATCACTTTTGCAGCAGAACAACTACTGATTTTGCAGCATTGTAATGTCTACCACAAGGATGGAACTACTAAACCACTTTACAACAAGCTACTATGCAGATTCTTCAGGTTTGGCCGTGTGACCCAACAGATAGAGGGTTTCAATCAATTTGAAATAAAAAGCAATTTTAGATGTTGTCACTTTGTCCAAATCAACCATGCGTGGGGTCCCTTTGTGATTGTGAAAGGGTTTCAAGAAAATTTATTTTGTAACATAAAAACATTGCTTTTTGGGTAAGATGCCCCCAACAAAGAATTTAAAAGGATTGGCTTTGTTTGTAATGTGAATTGTGAAAGCCACTAAATTACCAATGACCATAAACATATAAGATTACCCTTTTACATGTAAAGTAAAATTTATGTATATGTTCAATGTTTAGCATAGCTTTTTTGATAACATTTGTTTGACCTCTTTTTTATGAAAACAAAAGTTCAATACAAGGTATTGTGGTTGAAGTAAAGTTTGGCTTAGCATTTTGTTTTCTTGAAAAGAAGAGCTAAATGCTTGACTGGACCTTAAGCTGTTTTCTTTTCTTTTCTCCTTTGAAAGCAACATGGAAATGAAATGAAGGGCAAAAAAAACAAATAACATGCATTGTTATTCTCTTTTAAGAAACAGTGTATAACCTAAGGATGAAAAGCACAAACCGTACATAATAAAGCCAGGCAACTAATGGTCTATTCGTCCTTGGATTTAGACACCCTGCAACTGTAAAACATTTGCTTCGATTTCAGAGGAAGGACCCCCCCAACAATTCCTTGCTTCTCTCTTTGATCATCACATACTGTAATCAAAGACAAATAGATCGCCTAATCTCTGCCACATGCTAATTGGTTAGTGTTGTTGCCCTCTTTCTCAGGTGGGTCATAATGTCACAGCAGATTTACTTTTTCCAACTTTATAATATAGTCCAAGATATTAATTGAGTTCCACACCATTTAACCATGAAGCTAAACATTGGCTAAGGATTCTCCCTCAGATGAAAGTATAAGACATGACGTACAAAATATTAAGTCTTATTAACATAGCCATTCACATAAATTCATGTTTGGTTTAGTTCGTCTATATAAACAAAATCGAAAGCTCCCTCACACAATTTTAAAGTTATAGCAATTTTATGTTATTTTAACTATAGTTATTTCTTAGTCAATGTTTCATCCGAAAATGAGTTTGAATCAGAAGCAACATATGTATTACTTTTGAAAAAAAAAAACGTTGACAGCATTTATTCAGCAGTAAAATTAAATTAAAATATTTTTGTTAGTATTATTTGAACAAATTTCCCTTCAGCAAAACTATCAAAACATAAATAAAATATAGTAAACTTATTTTTTTTATCAAAAATAAGTTCAAAGCATATTTTTTTATTCAAACTATCTAAACATAAACTTTTGTTTGGATTAAATAGAGAGTCAGGTTAGATTTCAGCTTAAAATTAGTTAATATTAAGTGAAGTTGTTTAATTGATATATTATATATTAAGTACTTTAAGATTGGAGGAAGGTCATGAGACTTTCCAACAAGTCTAAAAATTTATTTATAATAATCTTTTGGACAATTATATTTTCACAATCAACAATATCTACTATTTTATCCTCTCTTTTCTCTTTTTCTCACTATTACAAAAGTTTAAATTTTTTAATGATGATATATTACCCTTAAAATCAGGTTATCAAGTAATTATATAATTGTCAAAACATCATTTTTCGAATCATTCTGGTATCTCAAAATTTGTATTAGCTATCACAAAATACTTAATTTAACTTAAATCCAAACATACATTCCCATTTCAATCATCAAGCTAATCGAAAACCAAATAAAAAAACAACCTTTTGAAGTGATATGGAGGCCTCCTAAACCTAAGTATTCTAACAGAATCACTTATTAAATGCATTTATCACACAATTCAATGCTTAGAAATGATAGAAGGCAGACTCTAAACATTAGAACCAGCACACCCAAAAGAGCACAAAGAGAAAAGAAAAAGAAAACGAGGTGATGATTCTACCTCTTAACCCGGGTCCCTACCTAAACCTGCCCTATCCTGCGCCAAAGATGGCTGATTCACATCACGACACCTCTTCCATCCCCTCATTCAAAATCATTGATCCAATCTCTCTCACTCACTCCCCCACAACTAACATTGGTGTCACTACCATTAGCATAACAAGATGAAGGGACATGTTCCTTAATTTTAATATTATTTTAACTATGATCAATAAACCATGTTGGATGAGTATCTCGAATTGTGTGTACTTGGGTTCCTCATGCTATAAAAACATGTGAAAAGCATAAAAGGAACTACGTCCCCTACCAAATTCAAACCTTTCCTTACCCTCTTTCAGCACTTTCTCAAAGCCACAATATGGAGTGCGTCAGCCCTACCTCTTGTGAAGGGTCATCTTCCAAGAACAAGAGCAAGGAGAAAAAGGGTGTGAAGAAAGGCAACAAGGGAGGAGGGGTGAAGCTTTCCACTGATCCACAAAGCGTGGCAGCCAGAGAAAGAAGGCACAGAATCAGTGACAGGTTTAAGATCCTTCAGAGCATGGTCCCTGGTGGGAGCAAGATGGACACAGTGTCCATGTTGGAGGGAGCCATTCACTACGTCAAGTTCCTCAAAACCCAGATTTGGCTCCACCAAGCATTGATCAACTTTGTAGATATTGATCATCATGATAAGCCTCCCTTGTACCTCCCCGCAGAGTATAATTTCCCTCATCAACATTCCATTTCTCTTCAGCAAAACCCCTCTCCAATTTCGGTGCATTCTCAGCAGAATAGTCTACCACAGCCACCACTAGCACAGTGCTACTTCCAAGGTGAAGAACATTGTAACACCTTTGTTGATGCCACTATGAAATATTGGCCAGCTTAATATCTTGTCTCTTGTTTTCATATATGATATATATTCAGTTTCTTTTATGTAGTAATGTAGTGTTTGTAATGGTTAACCTGCTACATCTTATGTGAGTAATATTAATGTGTAGTTCTTGCATGCTAGTGTCTCCCTCAGTCAACACAAAGTACCCACTGTTATTGTTAGGTTATATTTGGAAAATTTTCTATGAAGAAAATATAAAGAAGATAAATTAACATTTTGATAAGTTAAATCAACTTCTGTCGTAAATGTGAAAATTTGAATGAGTAATGAACATGATATATATAAGTTAGTTTTAATTTAAATGATTTTAAACTCTCTTTTTTCTCTGTAAGTGTTTATATTTGCTATGTGGTAAGCTTTTGAAAAAGAAAACATGAATTAAAGCAATTGTAGAAGGTCAAGAGTTCGAAAACAGCTAGCCAGGGCCACTTTATTTGTCGCCATTGGTCACTAGTCTTGGACTATTATTATAGTCAAGGAGTGATGATAGTTTGACACTATCATTTTTTTTCACACTCGCACTTGAACATCAATAATATATTATTATTTTATTTTAAGATTTTATTCATATTTATTTTTGTTAGTTAAATATAATATTAATATGAGAAAAAGTTGTAAGTAAGAGAAAAAAGTGGATGTCAATAATAATTTTGTTTAATAATAAAATATTATATTTAAATAATAAAAGTAAATATAACCAAAATTTTAAAATAAAATTATTTTAGTATTTTTTGCTAAGTGGAAGTGTGAAAAAATGATCACCGTCACTCTATTATGGTCATACATGTCATATACGTATCTTTAAAAATAGCAGTCTTTGAGCCTTGGTAAAGTAAAATTAGGTGTCGGTAATATATCTGACCCTTTATTAACATGGATTACAATTGATTCAACACTGCATCAAATTTCACCTCAACATGGATTTCGAGAGTTCCTCCACCAATATGATGTCAACAATAAGTGAAAGGCATGTGTGAACAGATATTTTAGTTTTTCAAACTTTTGAAACTAGAATATGATTTTTAAATATTTTGTTTGTTTCAAAATAATATTTTTAAGTAATGATGATTAACGAAAAAAATGTAATTTTTGTGAGATTTTAAATTACAATATAATATTTTTAAAGGATAGTTTAAAAGGTTAATTTTATATAAGGTTATTTTAATATCAATAAGTGTTTATGAAATAATTAATTTTAACCCAAGTGTGTCTCATTTAAATTATAAATTTTTATCTCAATTCAATTTTAGTCTTTAAAGACATATGTTAGAGTAATTTTTACATATAAAAATGTGCCTTCATTAAATTTCATCTCTATTAATGTTTTTTAAAATAATTATTAATGAAGAGTGACAATATTAACATCTATGTTTCAAACCATTAATGTCTGCATTACATATCTTAATCAAGAGCAATTTCGATACAATATTTTTTGGAACATTTTATTGATAAAAATACTACTTTAATATAGAATTTTATTTTTAAAATCTAATTAATTAATAGGTATTTTTGTAATAGAAGTTGGAATATAATATTTTTAAAATTCGGTTTGTTTTAAAAATAATAACATATGTTTAAGGAAAAACTTTAGTTTTTAAAAAATTTAAAATTGGAATATTGTATTTTTAATATTTTGTTTGTTCTAAAATAATATTACCAAGTAATCATGCTTAATGGGAATATTTTGGGTTAAGTTTTTCAGAAAATTTTTGTTGAATTAAAATATATTTTATAAAAAAACATTTTTTGTTGATCTACGTATTTATTCTATTAATGTGAATTTAATGCATATTAACTTATTAGGATGGAGATAATATTTATTTATTTTTAAATTAAAAATACTTATACATGAAACAACATATTTATGATTGTTGTTTTTTTTTTCTAAATATACCAAAATTTCATGTTTACTATTATTTATTTAATTTTTTAGGATTTTTTATGTTTTTCTTTTTAGATTTTTGCACTTACTTCACTTACTTATTTAGGGTTTAGACCATTAAATCTTATCAAATTATTAAATCTTAAATTTTTAAAAAAAAATATATATCTTACAACGGTTCCAGCTTATAACAAATATAATATGTATATTTTTTGTTTTTTTAAAATGTTTTTTTTATATTAACTGTATTTATAATAGATATAATATGTATATTTTATATAAAGTCAAGAAGTTTCTATATTATCTTCATCTTCATCAACATCGATTCCAAATATAAAAGGTCTTCCAAAACTAATATGCAATGTCATTTTTATACTAATAAATTAATTTGGTCTTTACAAACACTATCAAATATAAGTTCCATTACATTTATATAAGATTATTTTTACGATCCACTAGTAAATGTTATAAACGGAAAGACTTTATTAAATAAATATAAAATTATTTTTAAGTTCCACTAGCTAACACTATTAACTATAAAACTTCACCAAACAAATATAAAATTGCTTTCAAGTTTTATTGGTGAAGATTATTAATCATAAAGACTTCACTAAACAAATATAAAATTAATTTTACAATTCAGTGAATGTTATCAATTCATAAAGTTTCACTAAACAATAAAGATTATCTTTAGATTTAGATACGACCGACCATGACATTTTCAAAAAGATAAATAATTATAATGATGAGCTTCATCGATTAAAACTATTTAAATTATTTTTAAAGATTTCATTAAACAAAAAATTGTCTTGATCTTTCACCAATAGGAGATCTGATTGATAGAAAAATAAATATTTATTATGTTATATAATATGAGAAGTTGTTACTTTAGATTTAAGTTATGAAATTCATGTTCATATAAATAGTTTTTCAAATGAGATAAGTGTTTATTATGCTTATGCTCTTAAATATGAGCCAAATCAGGTAATGATATATGAACTTGTTATTGAGGTTAAGTTATGAGAATTAAGTTCTCGTCTCCTTTATCAAAATTAACCCATTTGTAGTTGTATCAGCAATTAGTGTTATAGGAGAATACGACTAACGTACTGGTTCTGTTATATAAGTGATCTATTAGGAATAAGTAAATGAAGTACTTTATTAAGTGCTTAATAGGGATTATAACCAATCTATCCAATCGTTACATGAACCCAATAACAGAGCATTTAATAACTACTTGAAATTTTATGTCAAAAGCATTGAATAACAATTTTGAAATACTTGAAATTAGCTGAAAAATTTTATAGGATAAATATCATTTAGTTTTCAAAAATAATAAAAAAAATAGTAACCAAACTTATAAAATACACCTTACCATGAAGAGACTTGCTTAACTTTAAATACTCTAATTAGAAGCCCTAATAATTATACTAAAATACTTTTAGCTAGAAGATACTCTAACTTATTTTTGGCTAGTAGAGGTGTTGTTGGACTCTTAATCTTATCAAAATTCACCTCAAACAATTATATTTTATTTTCTTTATGAGGCTGTTAATCATAGTCTTTATTATGAAATCTAAGCCTTTACTGTGACGCCCCTGCACCTTCAGAAGCATATTTTCTTTTTTCTCTCTTCTCCATGCCTCCTTCTTCCATTCTCAAAATCTCTCTCTCTTTTCTTTAGTTTTTCTCCATCCATACATCATCTGTTTTAAAATCTAAATATACCCTGCAATAGCTAAGGAGTTAAGGATCATTTCTAACCAATCAGAATTTCAAACAGAGTAAGTCCATATTTTCTCTAAAGATCCCTTAATCTCTGTTTTTCCTTATGTTTTTGTCATCAATCTTAGTAGGAATAGTTGAGAAAAGTATTTCTCTCAATTTAATTAAGATTATACTAAAATTTGGTTTTGTTCTGATGACTTGTTCTAGATCCCTAAAGTCGAACTAGTGCTATTGCCTGACCGGAGAAATTGCTAGGGGATCGTTGTCTGAGGTAAGGGAAGCTAGTAACTTATTTTAGTTATTTACTTTCAAATAGAACCTTAGAATAAAAGACTCAGATATATGATTATCAGTGCTCAAGTCTTTCTTGCAGGTCTGACTGGTC
>Ga0209489_105538_pt1 | contig 21749 bp, 11 predicted proteins | sample SiratrowhiteBW_FD_187527 | JGI IMG/M metagenome (GOLD analysis project Ga0209489, IMG submission 187527) | Root nodule microbial communities of legume samples collected from California, USA - Siratro white BW (SPAdes) (version 2) | ecosystem: Host-associated > Plants > Roots > Nodule | place...
CTCCCATTCCGATGTCATATACAGAGCTTCTGCCTAGTCTTCTTCAAAGTGCTTTGGTTGCAATATGCCCTAGTAAACCTCCGCAACCACCTTATTCTAGGAATTATGATCCTAACGCTAAGTGCGACTATCATGGTGGAGTTGTTGGGCACTCCATTGAGAACTGCAGGCAGTTTAAGTATAAGGTTCAACAATTGATATATGCGGGATGATTAACCTTTCAAGAAGATAAACCAAATGTTGAAAAGAATCCTTTGTCCAGCCATGCAAGTCCCTCAACTAATGCCATTTTGAGAGACACACGTCAAAGTTTAGTGAGAAAGGTTGAAGATATCAAGAGCTCATTAAAAGACATTTTTACATTGATCTGTCAAATGGGGTATTTCAAATCTGGGGGCAAGCCAGAAGATACGTGTGGATTTCATGCTAGCCAAGAACACTCGATCGATGATTGTTATGAATTCAGAAGTTTTCTGCAAGATTTGCTAGATAGGCACATGTTACAAGTTTGTCACCCAAGTGAAGAGGAAGAAGTATATACTCAGACCAGTGAAGACCCCAAATTGTATGGTCCAAAACCACTAGTGTTGCATTTTGCTAGAAGTCCAATAATGCTTGGAGAAAGACGACCCGTGGTGATACAGACTCCATCCCCTTTTCCATATAAAAGTGATAAGGCAGTTCCATGGAAATATGGGGTCAGTGTTCTAAAAAGTGATTCAAGTGGAAAGCGAGATAATGAAATTATAGACATTGATAAGTCCACCATAGATAATATTTCTGGGATTGGAGGAATGACAAGAAGTGGTCGCCTTTTCGCCCCAATGGAGTTGAGGAGTGGCAAAAGCCCAAAGAAGACCAGCAAAGAAGTTACTATCAAGAAAGCTAAGGCGTTCCTGAAAGGGAAGGCCTTGCAAGCTGACCAAGAGCCTGAAGAGAAGTACAACAAGGAAATTTCTGACGAAGCAGCTAGTGAATTTTTACGGTTTATACAACAAAGTGAATACAAAGTGGTTGATCAATTGAACCGCATGCCGGCAAGGATTTCATTGTTGGATTTGCTGATGCACTCTACTTCCCATCGAAACCTGTTAATGAAGATCCTTAATGGAGCTCATGTGGAACGTGATATATCCCTGAATCAATTTGAAGGAATCGTGAGCCACATCAAGGCGAATGACTACCTTACATTTACTGAAGATGAAATACCCACCGAAGGAAGAGGTCATAACAAAGCTTTGCATATATCAGTCAAATGTATGGACTACGTGCTGGCAAGAGTACTTATTGACAATGGCTATTCTCTGAATGTCATGCTTAAAACGACGTTGAATAAAATATCTTGCGAAAGAGCATATCTACGCCCTAACAGCATGGTTGTAAGAGCCTTTGATGGAAGCCGGAGAGAGGTTATTGGTGAAATTGAACTGCCTATACAGGTAGGACCTTGTACCTTTCAAGTCGTGTTCCAAGTGATGGATATACTTCCTGCTTATAGTTGTTTGCTTGGGCGTCCCTGGATACACCCAGCAGGTGTTGTACCTTCTACATTGCACCAGAAGCTTAAATTCATGTTTAATGACAAGCTAATTATAGTCTCGGGTGAGGAAGACTTCCTAGTGAGTGGACCGTTACCTACTCCCTATATCGAGACTACTGAGGAGGCTCTGGAAACTTCTTTCCAAGCCCTAGAGGTTGTGGGAACCATGTACATTGAACCCTTTAAGATCAATCCAGGCTTATCAAAGGCATCGGTGCTGGTGGCAAAAATCATGCTGAAGGAAGGATACAAGTATGGACAGGCGTTGGGAAAAAGCGCTCAAGGACTCTTGTACCCGCTCAAGATAATTGAGAACAAAGGAAGACAGGGATTGGGTTACAAACCCAATTTGGCAGACAAGAAGAAACTGTTCAAGGGAAGAAAAGAAGGAATTACCCCATGCGATATAGGGCAAACATTTCGAAGCGCAGGATGGATAAATACTGACCAAGTGGCTGTGATTGAAGAAACGCCAATTGAAGGAAGTCTGAATCTCGTGCGCCCCTGCCTTCCTAATGCGAGAATCAACAATTGGGAGTTCCAAGATTTACTCATGGTGTTTGCTAATGATGAAATGTAATCGTTGTTTTTCGTTTTTTGTTTTTTCCGTTCTTTGCAAATAAAGCCTTGGTTTGGGCTTAAAACTTTGTGTTTCTCAAATTCAATAAAGCCTTGGTTTGGGCTTAAAACTGTGTGATTTCCAAGTTCAATTAATAAAAGTTAGTTTGCATTTCTTTTCCAATAACTTTGTGGCTTCTCTATTTTCTTTCTTGCCTATTTATTTTCATAAAATCGAATAATGCAGATGCGATGATTTTGAAAACTTGAGTATTTCGCATCCAAATTTTGAACTCCCTGTCGAGGATACAGAAAATGATTATGATGAAGACTGTGAACCCCCTCCAGAATTGTTGAGATTGGTAGAACAAGAGACAAGAGAAATCAAACCACATGAAGAAATACTTGAAACGGTTAATTTGGGAGAAGATGGGGAAGAGAAACATGTTAAGATTGGAACTAGCCTGACAAAAGAGATGCAAGAACAGTTATGCTCTTTGTTAAGGGAATTTAAAGATGTTTTTGCTTGGTCCTATCAAGACATGACCGGGCTAGATCCCGATATAGTACAACACAAGTTGCCTCTTAAACCGGAATGTTCCCCGATTAAGCAGAAATTAAGAAGAATGAAACCTGAAATGACACTGAAGATAAAAGAAGAAGTGGAAAAACAATTTAATGCGGGTTTTCTGGCAGTAGCCAAATACCCCCAATGGGTAGCAAATGTCGTACCAGTGCCGAAGAAAAATGGGAAGGTGAGAATGTGTGTGGATTATCGAGATTTAAATAGGGCAAGTCCTAAGGATAACTTTCCACTACCACATATTGACACGTTAGTAGACAACACTGCTACGTCTTCATTGTACTCATTCATGGATGGTTTTTCCGGGTATAACCAGATTAAGATGGCACAGGAAGATATGGAGAAGACCACGTTCATTACTTTATGGGGAACCTTTTGTTATAAAGTGATGTCATTCGGACTTAAAAATGCTGGCGCAACATATCAAAGAGCGATGGTAGCCCTTTTTCATGACATGATGCACAAAGAAATTGAAGTTTATGTTGATGATATGATTGCCAAGTCAAAATCTGAAGAAGAACATCTAGCAAATTTGAGAAAATTGTTTGAAAGATTAAGAAAATTCAAGCTCAGATTGAATCCGGCAAAATGCACTTTTGGCGTGAGATCTGGAAAACTTTTAGGTTTCATTGTAAGTCAAAAGGGGATCGAAGTGGACCCAGACAAGGTGTGTGCAATTATACAAATGCCCCATCCATGTACGGAAAAAGAGATTCGAGGTTTTCTGGGAAGACTAAATTATATTGCTAGATTTATTTCCCATCTAACTTCCACTTGCGAGCCCATATTTAAATTGCTACGCAAGAATTAACCCAAAGAATGGAATGAAGAATGTCAAGTAGCTTTTGAAAAGATAAAGCAATATCTACAAGAACCCCCAGTTTTACGTCCGCCGGTCCCTGGGCGGCCTCTTATTTTATACTTGACAGTGTTAGATGGATCAATGGGCTGTGTTCTAGGTCAGCATAATGAAACAGGAAGGAAAGAACTTGTCATTTATTACTTGAGCAAAAGATTTACAGATTGTGAGCAAAGGTATTCTGTATTAGAACGGACTTGTTGTGCTTTGGCTGGGGCTGCCCACAGATTAAGACAGTATATGCTAAGTCACACAACATTGTTAATCTCCAAGATGGATCCAATCAAGTACATCTTTGAAAAACCTGCTCTCACAGGCAGAATAGCTCGATGGCAGATGTTGTTATCCGAATATGACATACAATATGTTACCCAAAAAGCTATCAAAGGTAGTGTCCTTGCAGACTACTTGGCACACCAACCCATTGAAGATTATCAATCCATGCAGCTTGAATTCCCGGATGAAGAAATTTTGGTCCTCGAAGATGACAATAATGAGAATATGTGGACATTGTTCTTCGATGGAGCATCTAATGCCTTAGGGCACAGAATAGGAGCAGTGTTTATCTCTCCTACAAGACAGTACATACCTATGACAGCAAGATTGTGCTTCGATTGTACTAACAATACAACAGAATATGAGGCATGTGTTATGGGTATTCGAGCTGCCATTGAATTTGGGGCAAAATGTTTAGAAGTGTATGGGGATTTTGCCCTCGTTGTCCAACAAGTAAAAGGTGAGTGGGAAACTCGAGATCAAAAGTTGATTCCTTATCAAGCATATATTAAGGGATTAATAGAGTATTTTGATACTATAACATTTCATCACATCTCGAGGGATAATAATCAATTGGCTGATGCTTTAGCCACCTTATCATCCATGTTTGAGGTAAATCAAGAAGGTGAATTACCAAAGATTAAGATGAGAAGTCATGAACAACCGGCTTATTGTTCCTTTATAGAAGAAGAATCAGACGGTAAACCATGGTATTATGACATTAAGCAATATCTCAAGAAAAGAGAATATCCTGAAGGGGCCTCTGAAAATGATAAGCGAATGTTGAGAAGATTGGCTATGAAGTTCATTCTAAATGGAGAAGTATTATACAAAAGAAACCATGATATGGCACTCCTTAGATGTGTAGATGCAAAAGAGGCAGAGCTGATCTTAAAAGAAGTTCATGAAGGAACTTATGGAACGCATATGAATGGTCATTCAATGGCTAGAAAAATCTTGAGAGCAGGTTATTTCTGGTTGACTATGGAGAATGATTGTTGCATACATGTCAGGAAATGTCTTAAATGTCAGGAATACGCTGACAACATCAATGCCACGCCGACAACGTTGAATGTGTTATCCGCCCCATGGCCATTTTCCATGTGGGGTATGGATGTCATTGGGGAAATCGAGCCAAAAGCCTCAAATGGGCACCGTTTCATTCTGGTGGCCATAGATTACTTTACTAAATGGGTAGAGGCTGCTTCTTATGCCAATGTGACAAGAAAAGTAGTGACGAAGTTCATCCAAAGAGAGATCATTTGCAGATACGGTTTACCTAGCAGAATCATCACTGATAATGCTACGAATTTGAATAACAAAATGATGTCTGAGTTATGTGAAGAATTCAAGATTCAACATCATAATGCTACTCCTTATCGACCCAAGATGAATGGAGCAGTAGAAGCGGCAAACAAGAACATAAAGAAAATTATTCAGAAAATGGTAGTCACATACAAAGACTGGCATGAAATGCTACCCTTCGCTTTGCATGGATACCGCACTTCAGTGCGAACGTCAACAGGGGCAACACCTTTTTCATTAGTATACGGAATGGAAGCAGTTCTTCCCTTTGAAGTTGAAATTCCTTCCCTAAGAGTGCTGATGGAAGCTCAATTAGAAGAAGCTGAATGGGTGCAAACTAGACACGACCAGCTCAACCTCATTGATGAAAAAAGACTAGCAGCAGTCTGTCATGGACAATTATACCAACGAAGAATAAAAAGGGCATTTGATAAGAAAGTACGCCCTAGAGAATTCCAAGAAGGGGAATTGGTAATGAAAAAGATCATAACGGTCCAAAGAGACAATAGAGGGAAGTGGATGCCAAATTATGAAGGCCCTTATGTGGTGAAAAAGGCATTGCCTGGAGGTGCACTGATTCTCACAAAGATGGATGGGGAAGAGTTGTATTTGCCAGTCAATTCTGACACAGTCAAAAAGTTCTATGCTTGATATGATTCCGTAGAGAGAGGATTTTCTTTTGTACAAATTTTATTTTGTAAAAGCTAGTACTCTCATTGTAAAGTTCAAAAATTTTTCTCTTTTTTCAATGTGATGAATTATTTGTTCCTGAATTACTGAATTCATAAGATTATAAATGACCAAATGAACTGTAAATGGCAAAATGCTTAACAAAGGTAAAAGTTGGCTTTCTCAAGGAATTTGTCTCGATGTAGTGCTTGATACCTTTTCCATTTCCAAAATTCCCAAAAAGCCTAAAAAATCTCCGAATATCCAAAAAAGGAGTTTGCCTTAAGGATTGCTACTTCTTGAGAAAACTCTTGTACCAAGACAGAAATGCAGTGTTTTTACTGCCAGCGAAAAGATTGTTTCTATTTCTTGTCTTCAGAGGCATTCAAAAAAATATAACAAAAAAGATGATGAGAAAAAAGTCCGTTAGATTGAAAACCCGCAAGGGCGATCTAAGCAAAAGATAGGACAAGGTAAAAAGAAAAGAAACTTGTGTTGGAAGTCACTACATTTTGTTTCATCGTTAATCTTTTTGAAAATTAAGCAATCATGATTCAAAGTGATATATGGTCATGTTTCTTCATCCCAAACACTTTTATAAACCTTTTGCACCCTCTTTGAGCCTAAACAAAATTTTATTTTTTCTTTCAAATACCCCTAATGAGGATCATCAACAATTGGAGGTTCGGTCTAAAGTTTTGAAAAAAATACATGAACAATTATACATCAGAACTCCTAATTCATTAAGAAAGGAGTACCATCAGAAGTTCTTGGAAGCGTAAAGGAAAATACACATCACGCAAGGAGTATGTCACAAGCTTCTCAAGAAAAGGAAAATATTAGAAAGAAAAAAAAAGAAAAAAAAAAGAAAAAAAAAGAAAGGAAAAAAGAAAAAGAAGATATTCTCATAAGTTCATCAAACAGGGAGTACGATCAAGACTCCCTAATGAGAAGAGAAATACAGAAAGAGAACATGATACAAGAAGCTCATGGAAAATGACCTTGTTTGACTACAACATTTGGTTGATGATCCTCATTTAAATATAAAACCGCTACTACAATTTTTGAGCCTTTATATCCTTTTCTTTACAACCCTCTTTACCCCTGGCCACGTTACAAGCTCAATAAAGTCCATATTGATTGTTGAATGATTGCAATGATTTTTATAAGGATTAACCTTGTAACAAGATGATGTGATTGATAATACATGTTAAGAAAAATAACAAAAAATGAAAAAAGAGAAGAGAAAAAGTTTATCAGAGCGCCTCTGTTAGACTAAGGTTCTGGTCATTCTACAAGTCGGCGGAAGATACAATACCAGCCGGGGCAATCTGGTTTCTTTTATATCATTGCTACCCCACAGAAATATTCAATCCTTCATACATATCTCATGGTTACCCTGGTACGTACTAGCTTGGGCAATCTGATTTATTTTATATCATTACTATCCCTCTCCTACCTCACAAAAATAGCTAATCCTTCATTATCCTTATACACACCAACTGGAACAATTTGCATGAATTGTTTTCCTCTTTAAGATCAGTTTTTTACACTATCCTTATTTTCTTTCAAACCAAGTTGCTCATACCCTCAAAGCTTAAAGCTCACACAGCCAGCCCAATGCACCAAAATTGGGGCAATCCTGTTGAAAGATTCGCACCTCCAGTATCTTTCAAATACCTCAAATTCTCCATACACTTACCTTTCGCCTGAGGGTTCAAGCCTACATCAAAGCAATGTTTCTAAACAGAAAACTAGTGATTATTCTTTGTGAGCATATATTTTAACTTTATGACATTTTCGAAAAAATTAGCATCCAATGAACTTAGTTTCACAAGGAACACCTGATTCCACATTGAAAACCTGTTGGATAAAAGAAAAAACTTACTTTCGCCAAAAAAAAAAAAACAAAGAAAACCATTCTGTCCATATTATTTGAATAAACATTGAGAAAAATCACTGAAAAATATTCCTTTATACATAAATTTTGAAGCATTTGAAAATTATTGAAAATATCTTTTGTACGTATCTTTTCTTTTGAAAATTGGTATATATTTTTTTGAAACGCTATCTTTGGAAAGCTCACTGAAAAAATTATCATTTGCAAAATCATTTAAAAATTTGTACATACATTAGTACCTAAAATAATCATTCAAGAAAATTGAATTTCATGTACTCAAACAAGCATTTTTCATTCAAAAAATTTTATGCATCCATAAATGCACCCTTCAAAAAGAACAAGAACGTGAATTTTACGCATTCAAACATGCATTTTCATTCAAATCAAAAGTTCAAATTCAATCAGAAAATTCATGCATTCATAAATGCATCCTTCAAAAAATAACAGAAAATCAAATTTCATGCATTCGAGCAGACATTTTCAAATTCAATCAAAAATTTCATCAAAACAAAATTTTCATGCATTCTTACATGCATTTTTCAAAAAGAAGCAAATCAAAAGTTCATATTCAAACAAATTTCAGGCATTGAAACACGCAATTTTCAAAAATTCATATTCAACCAAAAGTTGCATACATACATGAATGCATTCTCCAGAAAGAACAGATAAAAAGGAAAAATTATTAGAGAAAGGACCTAGTGTCGTATCTCCACATCTTACAACATGGATGTATAATCTTAGTGATATTATCCCGAGATCTATTTAAAATTTATGACCCTCTCGTCTCAGTACAAGGTCAGTTCAATCCAAAATTTATGACCCTCTCGTCTCAGTACAAGGTCAGTTCAATCCAAAATTTACGACCCTCTCGTCTCAATACAAGGTCAAAATGAAGAACAATGACCCTCTCGTCTCAGTACAAGGTCAAAACGAAGAACAATGACCCTCTCGTCTCAGTACAAGGTCAAAACGAAGAACAATGACCCTCTCGCCTCAGTACAAGGTCAGTTCAATTCAAAATCTACGACCCTCTCGTCTCAGTACAAGGTCAGTTCAATTCAAAATCTACGACCCTCTCGTCTCAGCACAAGGTCAGTTTAAGATACACGACCCGCTCGTCTTAGTACAAGGTCTAGGCCTCTATCTATATATTTATTGTATTGTTTTTTTATTTTCATAACCGAACGAAATTAGTGTTTTTGTCCTTACTTATCTTTTACCCAACTAATCTGAACTTCTTAAAAGTTTAAATCATTTAGTAAAATTCAAGTAAGAAGGGGCAACTGTCAACACCCAATTTCGTCCGGGCAGGCAAATTATTTCATATTATAAAACAATACAAAAATTAAAATAAAAAGGATGTGTTAGCTAGTTTCATTGTATTATTGTCATTTAAATAATGAAAAAGGAGAGACTTTGGTTCTATTATATTCAATAAATAAGGTTTTAAAATAAAATTCATAAAAAGAAATAGTAAGGGAAGTCAGTTTATTAAAAATTGTTAAAAACAATAGTAATAATAGTAATTAAAAATCGAATTTTTTCATTAAGAGAAAACTAAAAATGTGGTAATTAAAAGATAACAATTAAAAAATAATAATAATTAATTAAAAACGAAAAATGATAAATAACAAATAAATAAATATTAAATAATTAATGATTAAATAATAAAAGCAAAATAAAAATAAATTAAAAAAAAGGAGAATAATAAAATAAAAAAAACAAGAAAAGGAAACTGCTTTGAAACTGCTTACTTGATTTTGCACGTTCAAGATAACAAATAAATAATAAAAAAAAAGAATGAGTCAATGGCAGTACACTCCCATGTTCTCACTCCTTAACTCTACGTATCATTTTTTTTAAAAAAAATATAATAAATAAATATTTGTAAATAATAATTGTTAAACTGCTCAGGCTTAAATTAATAATAAAAAATAGATTTTTACCGTTCAAAAATGTTTTAAGTCTCATTATTGGGTAGATTCATTTTAATATTAATTTTAAAAAATTTAAAAATGACAAATGTGAATGAGTCAAAGAGCAATAACCTCTCTGAACTGAATTACTAGTTTTTTAAAAAAAATATATCAATTAAAATATTAAGAAAAATAAAAAATATATGGGTCAAGAATAAAAAAGGAAAGGCACGGATCATTTTGGGGGACACGTACGGGATCATTGGAGTCAGAGGAGGTAGACTGGGAAAAGGAATGAGACTGAAAAAGAGAAAGAAGAAAATAGGAAGGAAAGACTAGCTTCAGGTATGCTTTATTATCGCTCATTTTGTGTTTCAATATACGTTCATTCATTGTATAAAAAATGTACACATAATCCAACCATGTATCCATAATCCAACCCTGGAGCCCAATCTTCCAAAAAAAACCCAGTATAACTCTTGAAACCTACATTCCCTTCCTCTTCCCACAACAGCATGCCTTCACCCTCACTCCTTCCGTTTTCGCAAAGCCAGTCCAAACCAAAACCGCCACGATTCTGAACCAATTGGCATCGCTCTTCTTCATGCTCCACACGTACGAGTCCGCATCCAACATGTACCGAATTACCTCATACTCTAATTCTGCCAAATTCAGTTTGAGCCTCGAAAAACCTATCTCCTTTTTCTCTATCTCCATCTTCTCTTTAATCATTTCACCGTTCAACGTTGATCTGCCATCGCCGTCATCGTTATCATCGACATCAACGTTATCATCTCCGAAACCCTAGGGCTATTGTCTCGTAAAGATGTCTCCTGCATCCCGATCTAAGTGTAAAGACAAAAAGGCTAGCAAGGAAACCCAGAAAGTTGCTGCAAAGCCTACAGGATTTTGTATTGCCGTGGATGGTGTTCCAGCTAGTATATATAACCCCTTGATGAGACAGATGAGCATCCTGTCAACTCTGTGGTTGCTGGTGCTAAGTATGATGTTGTTTCAAACAATGGTAGTTGCTCTGTCCAACGTATATAAAGAGAAAAGTTCTAAGGGCCTCGTTCAATCAGAATCAGTACCAGGAGCTGACAATGACAAGCAAGAGAAAATCCGCCAGAAAAATGAGAGGAAACATCAACGACAGGAAGACAGGCGAGCACAAGAACTGCATAAGCGGTGTACTGGTCATCTTATGTCAAGGAAACTTGAGACATTTTCCCAGCAGCTTATTGTTATGGGATTTTCTCATGAAAGAGCAACCATGGCACTAATATCGAACAAAGGTAGGGTAGAGGAATTAGTAGAGTGGCTGTTTGAAGGTTATCCGGCCAAGATAGTCTGCAGAGACGGGGAAAAAGAAGTTAAAACTGGTGAGGGTTTGTTGGCTCTCAAATCGAACCGATTCCATGGCGGGAGGGCAATTCACAAGCATTGTGCAGTGGTTCAACAATGGCTAGGGCTTTGGCTTCATCAAGCTCGACGACAGCGGCCAGGATCTCTTCATCCACCAGTCCTCAAGACAGCCACCGCACTCTCCTCGAAGGCGATCGCGTCGAGCTAACTATTGCCACTAGTGACAACGTCAAAACCAGGGATGTCGACGTCACCGGCATCGACGGAACTCCGCCCTCCGATTGTTGTTGCCTCACGCCTCCAAAAGCGTCATCACCATCACCACCTAGTAGTGCCACTGCAATTCAAACAACCACCAATCCTCCTCAACTATGACTTTGCCTTGCCACCATGCCCCTGAACACGTGAACGTGCCACCATGTTCCCCTTCCATGTGACCTCGCCCTCATTACCCCTTTCTTGCCAAGTACTTTCACAGAAAATCTCATGCAAACATCAGCAACCATCTTCAACCCTAACCACTATGTTTCCCTATGCTGCCTCGTTCTCCCATTGCACCTCCAAAGTCACGTTCCTGGGCCATGGAACATGCACCAACCCCCAACCTCCTTATACCCTGCTTTACTTCCATCAAATGCCTTAGAATCTCTCCCTCATCACCTCCGAACCACCAATCTACCACAACCATGACCCTGCCATACTAAAATAGCCCCAACAGCAGTTTCTGGCACTACTCTTGTCGCCAGTAGTGCCTCTTTCTCACCTGTACCCATGCCACCATATCTCACCATTCTCCTCGTCATCTTTCCAACACCCTCTTCCCCACGTCATCCTCTTCCTAAGCCGCTGCCGGCGTAGCCATGGCCGTGAGGCATCTCTGACACCTCCAGGCTCTTCCAACAGTGGTTCTGCTATATCACCGCTACCTAACGGCACTCTCTGGTGCCATTTTCACCGTCGACGGTGCTCCATTTTCCTCGTCATCTTTCCAGTAGCCCTCACGAGACGCCAAGAGCTCCCATGCACCTCCATTAAGTACCCCGACCCCCCTGCGCTACCACCTTTACCACCTTCGACCTTCTCGCCACCTTCTAACCACCAGTCACCACACCCTCGTCAGCACCGTAGCCTCACGCCGCTGCCCATTGATGCCAGAACAACCAATCGGCACCTTCAACCTTTGCTGTGCGGCCATGCATGGCCTCGTTGGGTGAGGGAGCGTGGAAAGAGAAGCCAAAAATGAGAGTTACGTTACAAAGTGGGTCCCACGCGTTTCTGGACCCACTAAACTCATTTCAGTACCACCCTATATTATGCTTGCACCTCCCTCAACCCTCCTAAATTCCTAAAATGTCCTTATACTAGCTGGTTTGGGTATTTCCTGCACCTCCATTTATTAAGTTCTGCACCCACGTTTTTCCCAGTTCCTGAAATGCCCCTGGTTGCTGGTTGGGTTTCTGACTAGTGGAGCTGTTCTTTGCACCCCACTGATTTGAGTCTGCACCTGTGCTGCAACTCAATTACCAAACAGCCCTTAGCATAAGAGGGTTTCTAGTCAGGAGTTTGCTTTCGGCACCCCCATCTTTTGCGCCAGCACTCCCAACTCCTCACAAATCTCAAAAATACCCTTCTGATTAGTGGAACTACTTTCTACACCTCCCTTAATTAGGATCCACACCCTATATTTTTTCAAAATTCCGAAATTATCCCTTACAAATACCCAAGCAAAGAACTACGTAACCCTGATTCTCTATCCTTATAGAGATACGTAGGAGCGAGGTCAAATCCTTGTCGGGCTCCCCTTTAAACTAAAAAAATGTTTTGTTTTGTATTTATTTGCATTATATTCTTTTGGAAAGGATAAATATTTTAAAAAAAAAACCACACTCTTTTATTTTACTTATTTAGTTAAAGGTACCGCCGCCTTAGGGCGGGCGTTGCGGGGGTGCTGATGTCTTTCCCACACGTAACCGACTCCCAGGCCCTGAATCTGGTTTTGTGAACTTGCCTTATCTAATTTTTGGTTTTCCGTAGTTTTTCCTTTAATAAATTATGGTGGCGACTCCATTATTTTTTTAAAAAAAAAAGAAATTAAATTTTTGATGGCCCCGTCGTGATCCCGGTTGCGACAATATATATATAAGATTTTTTTTCATTTAAAACTGTATATTTATTTATAATTATTTAAAATCCTATATTTATTCATAATTATTAAGTAGGTTTAAAATCACCAATTACTAAATCATCATCAATCAAAATAAATAGTATTAATTGATAATTAACACTACAAAAAAGTGTATGTGGTCAATTATAAATGTCGTTTTATGTTTTATACATGTGTGGCAATTTTGAGAAACGCGTATATCTGCCGCTACAAAATATAAAATGACGTTTTTGTTCGAAAAGCCGCAATATGAGCCATATTATGCCTTGTATAAAGTAATTAATGTCATTTGAAATGTCGTAATTATTTTTATTGTCAATAACAATAAATGATACCTCTAAATGGCATAATAAACCTTTTAATACGACGCTTATTACTTATTATGACCATATTATAATTAATGGTGAATGATAATATGTTAGTTCTAAATGTCATAATTTTAATATTAAATAAAAAAATATACATTATTTTATAATTATATATCTAGTAGTATTTAATAATTTATCAGAGTTCATAATCATATATGTTACATACATATCCAATAAAAGAAAACTAAAATAACAATATTTTTGTAATAACAAAAGATCACATTACAATATTTGATAGTAACATAACATAGTATATGTTATAACACAGTTCACAAAATATTAGGTTCCAATACACTATTACAATTTACTAAATTGTTCAAATTCACTTCTCTTACGAAATAAAAAAAAACAACATATATATTTAATCTGTCTTATTGTCTCTACTTTGATCTCAACACAAACTATAGCCATACAGGCCTACACATAATTTTTTTCTTCAAAATCTTAAGGAAATGTATTCATAAAATTTAATTATATAATAAATCACCTGAGAGTTTGCAGATGATTCATAGTTTCTTGGATCGGCCAGCTAACCGGTTCAATCTGACTTATTATAAGAAGGGCGTATAAAAACAATCTTGAGAACTTTACATTGCCCTAACAAATCTAAATGCCTTTTGTGTAATTGCTCTTTTAGTTTCTTTTGGGTAAAATTATCTACCAACTCTGCGATGACTGATTTTTTAAAGGAATTCGACTCCAGTTCCACAAGACGGTTGTCCCTTCAATTCTTGAACAGTAATTGAATGTTGACTTGAAAGTGACCTGTTCATCAACTTTATGTATTTTATTGGGTGATGTATGGATTTTATTGGGCGTATGTATAAGAGATTTTGCAGGACCTTTTTTTTATCTGGAATGTGGGTTTACCAGTACAATATCTTGTTAATGTTTTTCTCTTGACATGACACTCAAATATAAATGGAACTGAATTGTAGCAAAACTAATTGTTTGATTCTAATGAATTGGTTTAACTATTTGAAATGTTTTTTTTTTCTTTTTTTGTTTGCTAGAGTTGAAACTTCTTTGTGTTAATTAATACAAGAGTGTGTGAAACATATTAGCTTAGTAGAAAAAAGACTTTTTATGCGGTTAAAGCGAAACTGTAATAGTAATTCTATTAATACTACCGATGATATCACGTCGGTTGTCTATAAAAATCGGCGTTATATATGTAATGAAAAGATTAAAAAAATAAATTTAAAAATATGTGGTTTGTTGTTTAGAAATCATTTGTTTTCTCTTCATACGCTTTCGCTTAGTAATAGGAATGTAGGGAAACTTATATATGCAACCTTTACGAAGTGGAAAAGGTTCATCGCATCTATTGCTATTACCTATTTTATTATGGTAATCAGGATAATATTTTCTATTGAAGTCAGCACACTCAATCAATTGTCAAAATACATTGTTCAGCAAGATTCTAGATGTTCCACTGGCTAAAAGGTGTTGTAGTCTTATGACTGACATGTATTTCACCATTGGCTCGAAGCATGTGACTTGCAATGTTGAAGAATCCAAGCACAAGGGTTTTATGCATCCTGTAAATTCATGAAGACAAAGAATGTGACCTTAGGGTTCTTATGCATGCAATCACATTGTCAAGCTCTTCCATGTGTTACGGTTATTATGTATGCGACAAAGAATTATGTATGACAATTCTTCTAGGTGTCAACTCCTGCTGCTACTTGTTGGTCTTCGGTCTCCAGCATCTGGAACAAGGGTAAAGGTACATATCCTGTAAATTCATAAAGACAAAGGATGCATAAAATCCCTGTGCTTGGATTCTTCAACACTGCAAGTCGCATGCTTCGAGCCAATGGTGAAATACATGTCAGTCATAAAATTACAACACGTTTTAGTCAGTGGAACATCCAGAATCTTGTTGAACAATGCCTTTTGACAGTTGATTGAGTGTCCTGACTTAAATAGAGAAGATGACCCTGAATATCAGAATAAGAGAGGTGATGGCAATAGAAGCAATGAACCCTTTCCACTTCATAAATGTTGCACATACAAGTTTGCCTACATTCCTACTACTAAGTGAGAGTGTATGAAGAGAAAATAAATGATGGTTTCTAGACAACAAACAAATGAGTATGTATGCTCTTAAGCATTTTTTTATTGAACTTTTTTAATACGTTAATAAGATAGCTTTAACTTAAAAAGAATCTTAATTCATTTTACTTTTTTATATTTTTTTATAAGTCATTTTTGATAAATACATCTAAATAAGAGAAAAAGAATGCGAAGAAGGAAAAAAAACAAGAAAAAGAAAAAAAAAATAAGAAAGAATAAAAAAAATAAGAATAAAATAAATAGAAAGAAGAAAGATCATGAAAAATGAAAAAAAGAAAAAGAAAAAACAAGAACCACAGCAAATAAGAACAAGAGAAAAAAAAAAGAAACAAGAATCTCAAGAAGTAAGAACAAGAAAAAAAGAGAGAATAAATAAAAAGAAAAATAAAAGAAAGAAGAAAAAAAAACAAGAAGACAAAAAAAAATGAGAAGCAAGAAAAAAGACAGCATGAATTACAAGAATTAGAAAAAAGAAAATAAGAACAAGAATTAAATAAGAATAAAAAATAAAAAAAAACCAAGAACCAAAACAGGCATCTTATATTAATTTAGTAAAATATAAACAAGTTTGTTTTGGATTTAAAAAATTGACAATTTATATTGAAAATAAAGTAGTTCATGCAACGTCGTGGTTGAAACTTCAATATGATTATTTTATCATAATTCTAAAAAATGATTTTGATAAGCTGATTAAAGAAATTAACAAATATGGATACTTATCCTAAAAACTACAAAATCAAACCAGGAACAAGCATACTTTTAAAAAAAAAATCATATCAGAATTATATAAAAAAAATATATCAAATTATTTGAAAAATAAAATCATGAACATGAAAAGAAATTAATTCTTTAAAAATTCAAACAAAATAGTACATACATTAACAAAATTCTTTTAAGTTCAAGAAAAGTTTCTATTTCTGATATGTTTAAACCTAAGAATAAAATTTGAAAATCAAAATATATTCAACATCTGAAAAAGAAAACTTTAGGCAATTCGGATTCTGAAAAATCACAGAAGGGAAAATAATTTGGATATCTATAAAGCTTCCCTGTTGGAAGAAACGAAAAAAGAAAAACAAATAAAAAAGAACAGGAACAGGTATTAACTAAAAGAATATTCAATAACAGCAAGGAATTAGACTAACCTAGAAAAATGCACAACAGAGAAAAGAAGCAGTGCCTATACGAATATAAACTTCTTTGCCTATGCGAATATGAGCTTCTTGGATTGAACGAATTCAAAGTGTAGAAATTCTCTTCTCTGAGATAAAAGTGTCGTTTGTTATTTAAATCATTGAATTCTTCATATTAAATTTTGTTACTTTGAGAGAGAATTTCATAATCTTTTAGATATTTAAATATTAAATTTGAATTGATATTCTAATTTTTTTTATAGTTTCTTACATATTTAAATATTAAATTTTATATTATTTAAATTATTATTTTTAAATATTTTCTTCAATGATAATTTATGTAACCCCACTCCCGTAGGGATATGAACAACAAAAGAGGCACCCCTTTTTTTTCACTTTCTCTCTCTCTATATCCTACCTTTCCACCTCTATAGCTCTTTCCTTCTTCTCTTTTGATTTTCACCCTCCATATTCTATCTATTTCAGATTCTAATCAGGTCCTACAGTAGTTGAGGATCTTAGGATCATTTTAAACCGATTAGAATCTCAAACAGAGTAAGTTTATATTTGCTCTAAAGATCTCTTGTTCTTTGTTTTTCGTAAGTTTTTGTCATCAATATTGATGGGAACAATTGAGAAAAGTGTTCCTTTCAACTTGATTAAGGTAATACTAAAAGTTGGTGTTATTTGAAAAACTTGTTCTAGATCCCTAAAGTTGGACTGGGGTTATTGCCTGATCGGAAGAATTGGTAAGAGATCGTTGTGTGAGGTAAGGGGAGCTAGCAACTTATTTTTATACTAGTTAGTTACTTTAAATAGACCTATAAGATAGAAGATTTGAATATGTGATTATCAGTGCTCAAGTCTTTCTTGCAGGTCTGACTGGTCCTTGAGCACTGAATGAATTTGATTGTTTGTTTTGACTTAGTGTGATTAACTTAACTGTTTGTTTTGAGTAATTAAGTATTGTTTTGATGATGGAAAGATACTTGCATAATATGATTTGTAGACTGAATGAGTATTGATGTTGATGTCATACATTTGGAATGATGTATGAGTTATGCTCGTTCGTGTACATTAAGTATAACACTTATGTTTAACAGGAGATCCTCTAGCTTCACTGATGATCTAAGTCACATAGACTAAGATATCAGGTAGTGAGAAGCTGTGAGGGAGTTCATACACACCGGGACCGCTGGTGAGACTCAGTATTGGATGTTTGAGCTTACTTTGATACTTTCTCTTAGATTCGAATGACAGTCTAAGTCTTGGGTATTGGATTAGTGATGTTAGTCTCTGGTAGGGGCATACTTAATGGGTCTTCAGGAAGATGATGGGTCTATGTATGACCTATTGATGTGGTCAATGTGAGACCTTTATGTATGATGTTTGACATGAGTACTTGAAATGAAAAACAAAAACTTGCATTGAAACTTGATATGCTAGACTTTAAAGAAATTTTTATGACTGAGATACTCTGTTCTATTTACATGTAGTTATCATTATAAACTTTTATGTTTACTAGCTTACCCTTGTTTTTCATGTTGTTGTATGAACTGCAATGCATGTACTATGTACACGAGCAGGTGCAGATGCAGGTCTTGGAGTACCTTAAAGATGATATGCTCTTAAACTGATGTTCCTTTTGTCTTGTATATACTTGTATATATGTTTTGATGTAGTTAAAGACTTGATGACCTTGGAATGGTCACTCTTTTTGTCATGTAAATAGTCGTAGTTAAGTTTGATGTACCTTAATACTTTATCTAGTACTGTGAACCTTAAATGGATGGTAATACTTAGCAGACAAAAATTAGTTTAATTGAGAATATTTTTAGATAGACTCACTCAAGCAGAAGAATCTCGCTCAAGCGACTTTTGCAGAAAAGTTCACTCTGCAAGTCTCGGCCGAGCGAGCCCTTCGTAAACAAAATAAGATGCTCTCTGGAGTGTTTTCGCCCAGGCGAGAGTGGTTTCGCTTAGGCGAAAATTAGGAGTACTCTCTGGACTGTTTTCACTCAAGCGACTTATTTCTAGCTTGGGTGAGGTGGATTTTCGCTCGGGCGAAATTATTTTCGGCCAAGCTAAAAAAAAAAAATATATATATATATATATATATATATTTTCGTTCTTCTTTTATTTTCTTCTTATTTATTCTTTCTTTCTTTTATTTATCTTTCATGTATTAAATATTTTATAATTTAGAATATATATATTTTGTTTATTTATAAGAGTTTATTGTAAATACTATAAAATTTTTGGGTTGTTACAATTTAAATTTATTAAATTTTAATTTTTACATTTCGATAAAATATTTGAATTATCATCAATTGTTAATAACTTAAAATATTAATATTAACGATATTTGTAATCAACTTTTTTATGTTATTTTTTCATCATAATTTGTCAAGATATGGAATTATTTATTTTAAGGTTGATAATAATTATTTACATTGATATTAATTAATATTATTTTTATAGTTGTGTTATATGAAAAAGAAATTTTTAGTTTTTTAATAAATAGCAGTTAAAAAAATCTTCCAGTTAATATTAGAATAAAACAATTTTTCTTAATCTAAGTTGATAATTTTTCTAATTAACGTTAAAAAAATAATTCTAATAGTTGATAATAAAAAATAATCACTATATTTATCAAAGGAAACAATAATCATAAAAGGTTAATTAGAAAAGTCTAATTTACATGCGTTAAAAATAGTCTTTTTGACATTAACTTAAAAATCTTAACTAATATTAAATATAAAATAACAGTGACCTAATTAACAAAAAATAATTCTAACAATTTTTAAACATAACTCTTTTCAAAATCAATACAAAATTTTTAGTTTACGCAAATAAAAAATGGTGATACTCCGTTAAAAATTATCTGAATGTAAGTGAAATCAGTGATACACCGATAAAAAAAAAATCCGTGATTCTAAAAGTATAAAATTTTTCAAATTATTAATTTTAGATAAAACATAAAATTAGTTAACCAAATTACTTTCATAAAATTATAAAACTTTTAATTTTAATTTTAATTTTTTTATCTAAATAATATATTTTGTCATAAAGCAATTTAAAGTTTTTTACAAGAATAATTATTCCTTTCCAAGTTTTTTTAATCTAAAGACGCTCTTAAACTCAATCTTTCAAAGTTAAAATTGATTTTAAATAACTTAACGTTAGTCTAGAAATCGATTTTGTAAGAAATTATAGACAATTATATCGGTATGGCCAACATCATATCCACAAAACAAATAGAGAACGAAAATTAAGTAAATTTCTAAACATGTTAGAAATATCCATTGTCAAAGTTTTAATCAAGAACGAAATTTAACAATAATATTAAAAAAATTATAGTATTGGATATGGAATCGACAAACGTGATAGTAATTTTGTTGATACTGCAAATAATATGCATTTCACCATTGGCTTGAAACATGCAATTTGTAATGTTGAAGAATCCAAGCACAGAGATTTTATTCATCCTGTAAATTCATGAAGACAAAGAATGTGACATTAGAGTTCTTATGCATGCAATCACGTTGTCAAACTCCTTCCAGGTGTTACATTTCTTATGCATGCGACAAAGAATTATGCATGACAATTTCTTCCAGGTGTCATTTCCTGCTGCTACATGTTGGTCTTCAATCTCCGACGATTGGAACAAGGTAAAGGTACATATTCTGTAAATTCATGAAGACAGAGGATGCATAAAATCCTTGTGTTGGGATTCTTCAACATTGCAAGTCGCATGCTTCGAGCCAATGGTGAAATACATGTTAGTCATAAAACTACAACACATTTTAGCCTGTGTAACATCCAGAATATTGTTAAACATTACCAGAATAAGAGAGGTGATGGCAATAGAAGCGATGAACCTTTTCCACTCCGTAAATGCTGCACAAGGTTGCCTCCATTCTTATTACTAAGGGAAAGTGTATGAGAAAATAAATGATGGTTTCTAGACAACAAACAAATAAGTATGTATGCTCTTAAGCATTTTATATAAAAGTGGATTATATTTTATTTGTTTTTTTATACAATTGGAATAAGAAATAGAGGATTATACCTACATGATATTAATTATTAATTGATTTTTATTATTTTGTAAAATTAAAAAATAGTATTTTCAAATAAGATAATTTATTTAATTTAACAATAAATATTTAAAAAATAATTAATAGCATAAAATTTTAATTTATTAATAAAAGTATAGTCTTTAATAGCGTTATTCACTTTAAATAGTAATGGTAAAGTGAGTTTTTTTTACCAACGTGTCCAAAATAAATAGATCTTATGTCAATCCTGCTTATTACCAGTTTGGTAGGAGTCTAAATGCGTTAGTTTCTTCTTTTAAAACAACTTAGAAAAAAGTCAATCAAATAATTATATTTAAAATTTTATTATTTATTTATTGAAATTTTAATTATTTAAAAAAATGAAAATATGTGTTTTTTTTTATTATTACTATTAGAACATTTTAAAACTATACAATATTGTGACTAGTATACATTGAAATTCTAAATATCCTAAAGTGATTAAACCCTAAATCCTAAATTAATAATCCAGTGAGTGAACTTAACATAATGATTAAGTTTTCATTATTTAAAATCAACCGTATAAATTTTCTCATTGAACTTTTTTAATGAATTAATAAGGTAGTTTTAACTTACAAAAGAATCTTAATTCATTTTACTCTTTTATATTTTTTTATAAGTTATTTTTTAGAAATATATCTAAATAAAAGAAAAAGAATGAGAAGAAGAAACAAGAACAAGAAAAAAAATAAGAAAAAAGAATAAAAAATAATAATAATAAAATAAGTAGGAAGAAGAAAAATCACTAAGAAGAAAAAGAAAAAGAAACAAGAACCTCAAGAAATAAGAACAAGAAAAAAAAAGAAAGAAGAAACAAAAAGAAAAATAAGTAAGAAGAAGAAAAAAAAGAAAAAAAAAAAAAAAAAAAAAAAAAAAAAAAAAAAAAAAAAAAAAAAAAAAAAAAAAAAAAAAAAAAAAAAAAAAAAAAAAAAAA
>Ga0209489_105541_pt1 | contig 21736 bp, 10 predicted proteins | sample SiratrowhiteBW_FD_187527 | JGI IMG/M metagenome (GOLD analysis project Ga0209489, IMG submission 187527) | Root nodule microbial communities of legume samples collected from California, USA - Siratro white BW (SPAdes) (version 2) | ecosystem: Host-associated > Plants > Roots > Nodule | place...
CTAAGTTCTAGACCAAGCTTCAAATCTTCATGAATCTTCATGCTTTCCACATAAGATCATAGGTCTTGAACTTCTTCACACATGGTTGGCTTCATCAAATTACTGCAGCAGTCCACTGGTGCTAACATAATGAAATTGAGATGAAGGTCATTACTTCAATATTCATACTGATGCTAGGTCTTTCAACTAGCATCGGTATGTTTTAGTTTCAATGTATATTTTTTATTTCTTTAATTTGAATGATGGTTGATTATTAAATATGGTTTGTGTTGTTAAGAAAATGAAGGAGGAGCATTGAAAATGGTAGAGGAACAAGGTTGAGAAAATATTGTATGAGATAAGAAGTGTTTCACTATTTGTCACATGAAATGTGGATACTTAGCAAGTATAGTACGCAATTATAAAAATAATGTGCTTAAATGTTTTATCTTCTTTCAATTACAATTTTAATGTTAGTTTATATATAGATCACAGTGTTAAACGTAACATTCTACAAAAATATATATTATTTAACATATTATCTAACATACAGTGAATCCAACAAAGAGAAACAAATTTTAAAATAAAATTTACAATTTTTCATATATTCCTGCACCTGTATTTGTTTCTGCTCATGTACATAGTATAATCATTGTAGTTTATAAAACAACATAAAAAATAAGGGTAGGCTAGTGAAAAGAAAATTTGATAACATACTCAAAACATGCAAAAAGAGCAAACCACATTAGTTATTCATAAGAATTTCTTAAAAGACTAACATATAAAGTTTCAATACTAAATACATTTTCATTTCAAGTATTCATATCAAACATCATACATCAATGGACTACATCACATCCAAGGCCACACATGACCACATCACAAACATGAACCATATCATACATATCGATCACACTGGACCATATCACACATATAGGCCACACATGAACCTATCGTCTTCCGGAAAACCCATTAAGTATGCCCCTACCAGAAACTAACACTTAATCCAATACCCATTTAGTATTGAAACTTTATATGTTAGTCTATTAAGAAATTCTTATGAATAATTAATATGGTTTCCTCTTTTTATGTTTTGTAAACTATGATGATTGTACTATTATGTATATGAGCAATACAAATGCATGTACAAGAATATGTGAAAAATTACAAACTTTATTTTGAAATTTGTTTCTCTTTATTGGATTGGCTGTATGTTAGACAATATATATTTTTGGGATATTACATGCATATAAAAGGGATTAAAATAGTCATTACTATATCAAATACTTTTAATATCTTTTTAATTTTTATTGCAATGTAATGGTCTTATAAAACTTACATTCTCTTTAATATTTTATTTGATTATTGATAGAAATATATATATATATATATATATATATATATATATATATATATATCTATATACATATATATATATATATATATATATGTATGTATGTACATATATATATATATATACATATATATGTATGTATGTACATATATATATATATATACATATATATCATAAAAAAGATAATTTTTATTTTCATAATCTTAAGTTTTATTGTATCTTATTTTTTATGTTATGTTAAATAAAATTCTTTTGTGAAACAGGTTGTCCAAAAAATTATTGTCATGGATGAAAATTTATTTTTCTAAACTAAAATAAAAAATTTACCAAAAGGTTCCCATCTTACTCTTATTAAATCGTTTTATATAATAAAAAATTATTGTTTTAATAGAAGTAATACATTACTCTCTTTTTTACTGAAAATTATTGTAATGAGTAAAAATCTAAATTTTCTAAACTAAAATAAATATTTTCTAAAAAAACATCTTGATTTTATTAAATCAGTATATATATATATATATATATATATATATATATATAATGAATTAAACTTTTTTTTAACACGTTACTCTTTTATTTATATAAACTCGAACATTTTTAGTAATAATTTTAATCATTCCAACAAAAGTTAGTCATTTTGTAATATATGATGATTCTCAATATTCATAGAAAATTTGTCTTCATACTAAATCTCAAGATTCAATATATATCTATATTATGTTTCTTTTCCTCATTTTTAATCTGTTTTGCTAATTTTGCCACATTATTTCTTGCAAAGTATCTTTTTGTTTTCAAAGTTGGACAGCAATTTTGTTTACAATTCGTGATGTTTAAGTATTAGTTTAGTGTCATTACTTTTTCTGTATAAAAAATTAATATTCTGAAAAATTATCATATTATTATTTGATACTAACAAAATTGAGTAAATTATCAAGAACATTTTATAACAATCAAATATAATTTAATTATTTTAAAGAATCATATTTTTCTTTGTAGGAATCATGTTATTCATACTAACAATTTTTGGTATCCACCATTATTATTAACACATTATAGAAAAAAGTAACATAACATAAAACTGCAAATGAAAACCCTCTTATCTTATTGATGATGATGTTCATGATGAAAGAAAGTTACTCTTATTAATGATGAAAGAAAGTTACTCTATGGAGTACATGGAATACTAATAAGATCATAACAAAATAGTTACTTTAACTTAATTACTAATAATCCTCACATAATAATTATTTATTATTTATTAACATACTCTAATAATTTTTACATAATAATTATTTATTAATACACCCTCAAGATGGAGCATGGAGATCAATTAAACTTATCTTGGACAATAGATGTAAGAACAATTTGAGTATGAGAGGTTTTGTATGGATGTCAGCAAACCTGTGACTAGTGTTGATAGGGAGCAAATGAAGAATACCATCACGAACCTTTCCTCTAACCACGTGGCAATCAACCTCAATGTGTTTGCTACAATCATGAAACGCAGGATTGACAACTAAATGTAAGGCAGACTTGTTGTCACAAAAGAAGAACTATAGTGGCTTGAGGAGCAATATGTAAATCACAAAGTAGATAAGACAATATTGGATTTCATAGGTTGTCGATGCGAAAGCACAATATTCAGCCTCAGAGAAGGATCGTGAAATTGTGTGTTGCTTCCTGGATCGCCAAGAGATTAATGAATCACCAAGAAAAATGCAGAAGTCGGAGCGGCGAGTTTTAGGGCATGATGGCTAGTCTGAGTCACAAAAACATTTTAGTTGTAAAGGAGAATCATTAGGAAAGAAGAGCCCCCAACCAAGATTAGCTATGAGATAAAAAAGAACTCTGAGTGCTGCTTGGTAAGGAGCCATTATAGGATCGAATAAGAACTATGAGAGATGATTGACAGCAAAAGCAAATGTTGGGCCTAGTGTTGGTCTGGTAGATGAGTTGTCCAGTGAGTCGTCGATACATGGAAATGTCTTCAAGGAGAGGACTCTCTTTGGAATGAAGCTTTATTTGAGGATACATAGTAGTGGTAGGAAGTTCGTATCCTAACAAGCTTGCAGCATCTAGAAGCGCTAAAGTGTATTTCCTTTGGTTAAGGAAGATGCCCTTGTTTGATCTAGCAACTTTTAATCCAAGAAAAATTTTCAGTTGACCAAGATCATTAATTTTGAATAAATAATCAAGTTGAGACTTGACCGAAGCAATCTCTTGAGCATAATTCTCTGTCAAAATCATATCACCAACATAGACAAGGATGGTTGTGAATGTACCAATAGCAGATTGTTTAGTGAATAATGAAAAATCAGACTCTGATTGGGTATAGCCCGAAGCTATAAGGACTATAGATAACTTTTCATACCACTGTCTACTAGCTTATTTAAGACCATAAAGAGATCTTCTCAGCTTGCAGACATGACCAGGTTTTAGGGGAACTACACCTTTAGGAACCTCCATATAGACTTTTTTATGAAGATCTCCATGCAAGAAAACATTGTTGACATCAAGTTGTTCAAGGAGCCAATTTTTAGTGGCTGCAATGGCCAGTAAGAGCCTTACAGTAGTGATTTTAGCCACTGGAGAAAAAAGTTTCTCTAAAATCAATGTCTTCTTATTGTGTGAATCCCTTGGCTATTAGCCTAACCTTATACCTTTCAATTAAGTCATTAGCCTTTGTTTAGTCTTATACACCCATTTGCATCCCACTATTTGTTTTCCAATCAGAATGTCAGAAAATTCTCAGGTTCCAGTTTGAACTAAAATATTAATCTCATCATCCATGGCTTCCTCCAGTTCTCATGCTTCATTACCTCTGCATAAGTATTGGGTTCTATAATGGAAGAGATACTAAATGCAAAATCTTGATGGTTGTTTGAAAATTTTGAGTAATTAGCAAAAGTGGAAATAGGATATTTAACTAAAGAGAAATTTTTGCTCTCTATGCCCGCAGCTACGTTGCAATGAAAATCCTCGAGGTAAGCAAGAGGTTTGGTGCTTCTAGTGGATTTTCTTATAACAAGGGGTACAGGGTTATCAGGAGCTATGATAGTGGAAGAGGAATAATTTTGTTGTGGGATAATATATGGTGTTTGTTGGTTTTGTAGTGGTGAGGAGCATGTAAGGAAAGAAAGATTAGTGTCTTGATAATCAGGAAAATGTGACCTGACAAAATTTTCACTATTTGTATGATTGACAATATGCTTAAAAGGAAAACTATTTTTATTGAAGGAGACATTTCTGGACAAAAAAAAAAAAAAACCCTCTCTGGTGTGTAATTCATAAAGAAGTGAACTCTTGATCCCTATTCTGTGACCTAAATAAACACACCGTCTAGCCCGATGATCAAGTTTCGTCCTATTATGAGCCAAAGTCTATGCAAAGCTTCACAACCAAAGACTTTAATAAAAGCTAAATCAGGAGAAGACTTGTACAAAATATCATGGACTTTTGTTATGTAAAACCTTGTTAGGCAATCTATTAAGCAGAAAAACAACATGAGAGACTGCTAAGTTCCAAAACAATTTAAGCAAATTACTTTGAAAAATAAGAGCCCTAGTAATGCTTAAAATGTGTTGATGTTTTCTCTCTTCCACTCCATTTTGTTGTGGAGTCTCAATACAAGGCATTTGATGTTCTATGCCTTTGATTGTAAAATTGATGCAAATTAAATTCAAGTAGTCCTTGATCAGACTTAATGCATTTGATAGTAGTAAAAAATTGAGTTTCAACTAAAGTAATGAAACATTTAATACAACCATGTACTTTTGATTTAGTTTTCAAAAGCACAATCCAAGTGTGTCTAGAAAAATCATCCACAACAGTCAAAAAATATCTATGTTCATACACATAAGTAATGAGTAATGATTGCCAAATATCCATATGTAACAAATAAAAAAATTTATTGCTTGAAGAAGTGATTATAGGAAATGGAAGTCTTTTCTGTTTAGCAAGTGGACATATTTGAAAAAAATATTACATGTTTTGCTCGAAATGTAATCAAATTTTGTTGACAATACAGATAGTTTGTCCTTAGACAAGTGACCTTGTCTAAAATATCAATCATCCACCTTATTAACAAACACAGAATTTATTGAAATTGAGGCTGGAGCAAAGTATTTTCCTAGTCCCTTAGGATTTTCATGAACATAGAGTTTGTGGTGCATATTAACAAAACCAATCTTTCTCATAGTGTGATTGTCTTGTATTTCACATATTTGATCAGTAAACTTAATGGAACAATCATATTTGATAGTGCCTTTAATGTTTGCATAAAGTGTAGTTCCATTAGGTAACTTGGAATATAAGGAATAATTCTATATGTAGTAAAATTCTCTAGAGATGAGCTAATATGATCAGTGGCACCTTAATCTAAGATCCAAAAGACAGACCTTGGTAGTGATCTTAGATTGCAGAAGATATTGGGAATGCATTAGAAATGTGATGTGCATGATGTTCATTGCTAGGGGTGACAACTAACTGAGATTGCTGAAGAAGAGTCAAGAGAAAGTTATATTGCTCTTTGGTCAAACTAACTAAAGCTAGAAGACTGTTGAGACTACTCTTGGTTTGTAGGTGTCTCACTCTCATTTGCAGTTTTCATTGCAATATTGTGAACAAAGATGTTTCTCCTTTTGTAGTTTAGTGAAAAACCATGTAAGCGATAACATTCATCAATTGTATGACCTCTTCTACAATAATGTGAGCATTTCTTATTATTATAATGCTTATCATCATTGATCCATATCTTGGCTTGAGAATTTTGAGAATTTCTATTAAAGTAATCATAATATACACTAGAAGAATCATTCAATATATTTACCAGTGGATTATGGAAGGACAGAGTAGTCATATTTGTTACTGAAAATAATGGCACTTTTGAAGCCATTATAGATGATAAATTCTTGCAAATGGAACAAAATCCAAGTTGACACAATGGAGCTCTCTCAATTAGAGAGCTCTAATATCATAACAACTTTTGGTATCCACCATTATTGTTAACACAGTATAAAAAAAAGTAATAGAAGATAAAACTACAAATGAAAATTCTCTTATCTTATTGATTAAAAAAAGTTACTCTACATATAAAGTACATAGAATAACAAGATCATAATATAATAGTTAGTACAACATAATTACTAATAATCTTCACATAATAATTATTTATTATTTTGATTAATATACTCTAATGTTTATATAATAATTATTTATTAATATTTATTCATAGAGACTATTTAGTATGAAGATAAATTTTATATGAATCTTAAGAATCATGAAATATTATAAAATGACTAATATTGTTGGAATGACTAAAATTATTATTAAAAATATTTGAACAAAGAAGTAACGTGTTAAATAATAACTTTTCATCCATTATTTTTTCATTCCATTATTTTTAAAATAAGTTGTGAAGTGGTTGTATATTTCAAATATTCATTTTCTTTTCTTTAGCGAGGGCCTTTGTGATTAACAGGTCACAAATATCTACATTTTTCTAATTTGTTATTAATCTTTTATTTTAATCTAATATTTTTATTCTATTTTGTAAAAAATAAGCTTCTATCATATATATATATATATATATATATATATATATATATATATATATAATATGGTTGATAAATTCCTTCTTTACACCTTTAATGTAAATTTCTCTAATATTATCCATCAATTTTTTTGAAAACTTGTTCTTTCAAGAACAAGAGAAATTTAACCGGGTCACAATAATTCTCTATTTTTAGATTGATTTTATTCTCAACAACAGACCTAAAACAATTTAGAAAAATTATATATATATTTTAAATTAAAAAAATAGTTTATTGAAAATATGATATTTTATTTAAAATTTATTTTTTTAAAGTTTTGTAATGAAAAATTGCCTATTATATCATTGTAATTAATTTATTATATATATATATATATATATATATTAATAAATAATAAAATTAATTCTTTTAATTTCTGTTCAGATATTATTAATTTTAAATAATATTTTATTAACTTAAATTTTGAAACACTCTTTTTAATTGAAACAACTTAATGAAAAGAAATATTTTTTTATATAATTAAGAATGTCAATTGTTTTATTATTTTCCAATCTTATAATCTCTTTTAAGATACTTAATTATGAAAATAAATCTAAGACATTAAGATTCAACAAATTATCATCTTTCCAAGACATTTTAAGGTTTAGACATTTTTCTTTCAAAAGTACACGAGCTGATGACATTAATTTTTTAATACTAAATAAAAAAATATTTTCATATATTTTAAATTGTTCAAATCTATTTTAGAGTGTAGTAATTGTTTTATCTACATTATATAAAAAAATCAATTCTAAATGACTTTTGAGATGGTTTTATAATCTAATTCACAATACTTTGATCAAATTATCTTTTTTTCTACTACTCACGAAACTTAGGCTCTACATACATAGAATCTGATTAACATCTTTTTTATTTTTTATTTCTCTTAATAACACTCTTTGTTTTTTATTTTTCTTAGTAACACTCTTTATTCTTTAATTCCTGAAATAGCATTTGTTTTTGTTTTTTGTAATAGCACTCTTTTTTTTATAATAGTTACTAAAAATTGTGATTATTAGTTTATTAAAATTAAGATAAAAATAATGTAAAAGTAATTAAATTCAAATTTAAAAAATATAAAGAAAATAAAATAAACTATTTTATAGGTTTTTTAACTAATTAATTATAATAGGAAAAAAATGAAAAAATATTTTATTTTATATTTTATAATAAATTTAAATTTGGAATAATAAATTATATTATAGTAAATTATAATAATTTTGTGATTGTATTTTTATATTAAAATTGATATTGCAAGAAAAAAAATTATAATAAATTATAAAATTATTATTTGAATTAAAATTTGTATTTTTAGTTTGTTAAAAAAATCTAAATAATTAATGACAAAAACTAAATAAAATTTTGATAAAGATAAAATTTGATTTTTGATAAAGATAAATTTTGATTTTTGATAAGGATAGAATTTGGGTTTTTATTGAGATAAAATTTGATATTTTGTTAAAGATATCATTTGATTTTTTATATAGATAATATTTGATTTTTGATAAAGATGTAATTGATTTTTTTTATAAAGATAAAATTTGAGTATTGATAATCATAAAATTTATATTTCATTTTGCACAAAGTATTTCTATCCCATTAACTAAACTATTTAGTGAACATATGATTGTCATTTATTTTCCTCTTTATGTTCAACTGTGTATTACATCATTTTAATAATTAACAATGTTTAAGTAATAAACATAACATTTAAAAGCAATTCATAAATAAATTAAATTTTATTTAAAATTTTTAAATCATTTAATTAATATTTATTTACAAAAATACTTCAACAATTTTATTTTATTTTTGCTATTAATTATTTAGATTTATTTTTAACGAATGAAAAATACAAATTTAATTCAAATAACAATTTTATAATTTATTATAATTTTTTATTCCAATATCAATGTTTTATACAAAAAATACAACTAGTAAATTATTATAATAAAATAAAATCACAAAATCATAAAAAAATAAAAAATAATAATCATAATTAGTGTACTGACCGTACATTAATTAAAGAATAAAAATTTAAAAAAATAAGAAAGAAAAAGTGTTATTTTAGGAATTAAAAAATAAATAGTGCTATTAAGGGAAATAAAAAATAAAGAGTGTTATTGAAAGAAATAAAAAATTAAACAAGTGCTAATACGTCACATACATTAAGCAATTTCTTTAACAGAAATCGATACATATTTCGAAATTCATTTCTTTCTATATACTAAAGAAGACCTTTTAATTATTTGATTGTCATATTTATATACATTTTTTTATTATAAATTTTTACTAATCCATTTAATTGCAAATAATATGTCATATCAAATATTCGCAATGAATCAAATTTTTCATGTTTATAATTTGTTAATTCTTCTTTAGGTTTCAAACTTTTAAATTAGTAATATTTTAATAGAAAAAATAACATGATAATTTGATAACGAATCATGTAACAAGAACAGTATAACCAGTTCTCATTTTTTATTTTTACTTATATTTATACACTCAAAATAAGTAAAAGTCAACAAAAATTTTAATTTCTCAATATATTGTCCCAAGTTCCTAAATAGAGGTATTGCATAAATACATAATAATAATAATATAAAATGGTTTTTTTTTTTAAGTCTCTTCTATACGAGTGTTTATGGAATGTTATAGATACACCATTGGAAATGAATCCATCATGTATTTATTATTTTAATTAAAAATATGATTAGTAGGACTTTTATATTTTAATTATTTTTAGAAATGATTTAGGATCATGTTAGAGCAATTGTTATGAAAAGAAATTTCATATGAATATTTAAGAATCCTGATATACTGAAACATGATTAAATTTTTTTCGGATAGTTAAGTTTTCGCTGAAAATGTTTGAGTTTTTCTAGAAATAAAAAAAATTACTGTGTTACTTTAATTAAAAAATTTAATTCGTTTTTGTGTAAAATGATTTAATGAAATCAAGATAGTATTTTACTTTTATTAAAAACAAGTAATTTGTTATTATATAAAATGATTTAATAAGAGCAAGACGGTACTTTTTTAATAATTTTTTTTATTTTAATTTAGAAATATTACATTTTTACCCGTGATAACATTTTTTTTTTATGGAAAACTTGTTTCTTGAATGAATACTTTATGGAAAAACACAATTTTCCAATTTTAGATTTCTGGGAGACAAAAATTTTCCCTCCTACCATTCTTAAGTTTTTTAAGAATTTAACGGCTACATCTCATCTTAATTTGAATTCTTGAGTATTTAATCTAAAACGTCTATTATTTTTAATTTGAATTGGATTATTGTTATCCGTTGTTCTTAGTTATAAGTACTAATATAGTTATTTCAAAGTATAATAACTTTTTATTATATAGTAATTATTATTGAAAAAATTTAAAATTAAATATTTATCTCCGTCTTTTTTTCATATATTCAGATATTTGTACCAAAATATATGTTTTTTTATACAATTAATTGAGTATTTAACATAATAATAGTTATTTATCAACATAAAATAATTATCAACGAAATATCATTTAATATTTTATTTTATATTTTATAACAATACATCTATTTTATTTAAAAAAATATAAAATTAAAATTAATATAAATATTAAATTTTAACTCATTTAAAATAAGACAGTAAAATAGAAAATGCAAATACACATGTTGCCAAGTAAAAGTAAAATTCTGCAAGTAAAAGTAAAATCCTATACATTATGAAAACAAAATTATAATTCTATACAATTGAAAGTATGAAATTTGAATAGCAACCAACATTGTGCTATGCTTGTAATTCTTCTAGGAAATGAAGTAAACACCAATACATTTCCAAACATTTTTATATACAATCATCATAGTGAGGTAATATTGCAAATGATCTAAACTCTCACCATTCAAAATCGGGTGATAAAGATTTCAATAAATGTGTGTTTCATCACCTTCCAATCTTCTTATAATCAAAAGCAAAACATAATTTGCTATTTCCAAACATTTTTATATACAATCATCATAGTGAGGTAATATTGCAAATGATCTAAACTCTCACCATTCAAAATCGGGTGATAAAGATTTCAATAAATGTGTGTTTCATCACCTTCCAATCTTCTTATAATCAAAAGCAAAACATAATTTGCTATGACTTGAATGACGAAATATCCACACTATTATGATATCATTCTTGTGTAATTTATGGACTTGGAAGAAATCTTTCCACCCACCATTCAACACATAATATTTATTTGTCCATTTCTTGAATGTTAGAGTGTAACTATTCTCATGAATATCATATGCGCAAACTTGAATCCCTTTCTCAATATTTTCATCATTTCTCAAAAATGGTAAAAATGATTTTTCAACATGTTTCTTGTTAAGAAGAAGTCTATTTTGATTAACATTGACATCGCTAATTGTGAGTTGCTTTTGAAGAGGTTCACCATACTCTCGCATATACTCTCTAATATTCCCCATAGGTAACAAATAAGAAGGATTATCACCATCATTGTCGATGACATGTTCTTGTGAAGAAACACATACCTTTGATGATGAAATTTCAACGACCAAGTGATCTTCTTGATGTGTTTCAAGAACTCTACCATCTTCAAGTTTTGATGATTTTGATGATCCTTCTTCCAAATTTTGAGATTTCTTGCATCTTTTGCTACAAAAAATGTTTTCATGCCACTTCTTAGGATCTTTTTCTTCTTGCATTATACATAGAAGCTTAAGTATCGATAATTCATCTTTGGAGAATTCTTCAACAATTTCCTTTTCCATATTAAACCGTCCACGCTTCATATTCTTTGAACTACTCCTTAAAACCTTCAAACATATGTGAACATATGCGTAATAGCAAACACCTATTATATATTACAAAATAATATTTTTTTTAAGTATCAATCAAATATTAAAAGCAATATTTATCAAGATAAAATATTATGTGCTAGAAAAAGTTATATATCAAAAAAGATAAGATGTGATTACTTTATCTTTTAAAATATCAAAAAAATATTAAAAACAGATTTATTAGATATACATACTAATTAATTGCAAATTTATTTAAAATATAATTATATTTTTTTCAAGAGAATCTTTTAAAATATCAAAACCTCTTATTTATCAAAATAATCAAGAAAATATATTCCATACAAAAACAACTTATATATACGGAAAATATATATGATTGTGTGTATCTTCAAAACAAAATCCGTTAAAGTGTCAATCAATATTAGAAGTATATTAGACAAGATTACATACGGAAAATACTCATTACTATTATTTAGGATGTAGTTATTAAATTTTTTTAAAATATCAATTAAATATTAAATGCACATATTTATATTACGTATCAATCAAAATATAAAAATTACGTACTGAAATATTTATATTACATATTTATATTAGATGACATATTACGTACTGAAATATAAAAATTGAAAACATTTATATTATAATATTTTTTTAAAATAATTAAAGCATCAATCAAATATTAGAAATACATTATACAAAATTACATATCGAAAACACTCATCTACTATTTAGATTAAAATAAAAGATTAATATCTAGTTAGAAAAATGTAGATATTTGTGGCATGTTAATCACAAGGACCTCCATAATCAAAAGAAAATGATGATTTGAAAATATACGACTACTTCACAACTTATTTTAAAAATAATGTAATGAAAAAATAATGGATGAAAAGTGATTATTTAAATAAAATTACTGTCCAGAGTAAACTTTTTTTAAATAAAATAAAATTTTACGTAATGGTTACCATCTTATACTCTTATTAAATCATTTTATATAATAACAAATTATTGTTTTAATAGAAGTAATACATTACTCTCTTTTTTACTGAAAATTATAGTAATGAGTGAAAATCTAGATTTTCTAAATTAAAATAAATGTTTTCTAAAAATAACCATCTTGATTTTATTAAATCATTATATATATATATATATAACAAATTAAACTTTTTTACCACGTTACTCTTTTATTAAAATATTTTTAATAATAAATTTAGTCATTCCAACAAGATTACTCATTTTATAATATATCATGATTCTCAAGATTTATATAAATTTTTTCTTCATACTAAATGGTCTGCACGAGTAATACGATTCCTACAAAGAAAAATATGATTCTTGAAAATAATTAAACTATATTTGATTCTTAAAAAAATGTTATTGATAATTTACTCAATTTTATTAATATGAAATTATAATATGATAATTTTATTTGTTTTTGGACATGTTTATATGTTGTTTTAATAATCTTATTTCCAAATCAATCCATACTTTCATGTTAGTAATGTGTCCATAAGTTATTCCATGACTTTTTAACTTAACACTAAGATTTTTTCAATCTTTATTAACTTTGTCAGTTACTTTACTTGCAAAACAAATAACCTTAAACAATTTACAAAAAAACAATTTTTTTTTATCTAAATCTCTAGAATAAATTAGCCATCTTGTTTTATATTCTTCCCATTGGATAATTTTTGAATGTAATTTGATGTAGAGAAATGCCTAGAGTATTTATCCTTTAGAAATTCTACATATGTTACTCTAATTGGGTATTTTTTTCTACTAATAAGTATCTAAGTTTCATATCAATATTTTTCCATTGATTTGGATCATATATATTTTTAATAGTATAATCATATAGTCTTGTAATTTCATATTCGTTGTCATACTCATAATTATTATCGTGGTTTACTACTTCTTTATTGTTGTTTTCGCCTATATCTATATTCTTATCTTGCTCATTCAAATAACACTCACCTATATTTTTTAATTATTTTTTGTTTTATTTTTATAAATTTATCAATGATTGTGGTCGTTTCACAAGCAAATTAAAAGAATTCCAGTGTTGACCGCCTAACGTATTGTTAGACCATCTAACACCAATGAGATGACAGTATAGATAAGAGAAAGTTAACCTCAAGTCGTCTTTCAATAAATCCAATAGTAAATTCAAACAATCAATATTCAAAACTTATATGCGATAAAGAAAGTTAATAATAATAGTAAAATTAAAGAGTTGAACTCCATCAAACAAGCGTAAAGCAAATGCAAATTCAACAAAATCTTATTAACAAAACAGACGTCTACTGATATATCCAAAATTATATGAGTTTTTCAAAATAAATCCCCTTTTGACACAATTGCTCAATGCAAAAGATCGCCCACAGTCTCCTCTGCAATGTCCTCTCCTCCCATGTAACACACGATCATCATAGATAGGTAACAAAGCACAAATACAAACAAGAAAAGGGTAAGCCAACATACAAAAAAAATCTTAGAATAATCCAATTAATCACAAACTTCAACAACACATAAACCAATCAAAATCATTTATTTCACTCAATTTCATTCACATTTTCAACTATATGACACTGACACATATAAACAAACTTGACTCTACTTCCAGAATACTCATGCATTGAATAGACCATTAGATGTGCTCATGTCATAAAACTCCAAGCTGTGAATTCACATAGCCTCCAAACCAATGAATCATTAATCTTGTATGATAAGGTTTTATCCTGAGACTTTTCTGACCCGCTATGTTTCAAGCTATAGTCACCCAGTTCAGACCTCCTTCGACTCTCTCACCAAATGATCAATGATCATCTACTGTTTGATTCCTATTACTAGTACAGTCAGGATATTTATTGATCAGATCCTTAGACAATGCACATCCTAATTGACCTAGACACCTAGACACGTGTATTTTATTTCCTAAAAATACTATGCCTTGATCTTGACCATCTTAATCAATACTTTAACAATATCATATCATAAACATATATCTCTACTCATGTATCCATTCACTTTTCAATCTCAATCTCAAAAATATCAAAAATTACTAAATCATTAATACTATTCACTTGAAATTATAAATCAATTTATTCTATGCAATCCATACATTACACTATAAAAGAATTACACAATTAAAACAGAAAATAAAAAAATAACTCGAGAATCTCTCTTGCTTGAACGAGAATGATCCAAAGAGTACTCTAGTTCTAGTATTATTTTTGCTTAAGCGAGAATAATAATCTCGCTTGGATGGAAAGCTTTTCGCTTAAGCAAAAATGATAAAAAAAAAACACTGCACTTCCAATGCTATTTTATCCCTATATTTTAAAATTATCAAAATTTTAAAATAAAATATAACTGCTCATATATTTTAAAAGTAATTATACACTACACATTGTGAAATAGTCAATAATATTTTAACGTAATTATTATGTTTTCTATTTCTTTCAAGAAAATAGGGGTATTTCGATTTGAAATTCATATCATTAAAGTCAATTACTAAATATAATAAAAAATTAGATTTCATACACTACTTTATCTTTAATTATATTTTCAAATAAGAAAAAATGAAAATAAGGTTTTGTTAACCGTAACTTTATGCACATTTCAAGAGCACAAAAAACAGTGCCAATCACTTACTTATTTTAAAAGTACAATATACTATAAATCAGTATTATATAGTATCATTGTTAATTTTACTTATAACTATTAAAAGATAGTTGTTGGATCCATTAAGGCTGAAGTCAAAAAATTAAGTCAGTTTTTCTTGACCTTCCAAAGAAGAACAGTTTCTAATAAGAGCCTACCTGTTTTTCTTGGTGGGAAGGATATCCTGATTACTCAGCAATTTAAATAATCACTTTTCATTCATTATTTTCTTTATAATTATACTGATTACATTTTTTCTAAAAAATAAGTGAAGTACTTGTATATTTTCAAATCATCATTTTCTTTTCTTTGATGGAGGGTATTTGTGATTAACTGGATCTACATTTATTTTTTATTTTAATCTAATATTTACAATTTTATGTTAATCTAATATATATATTACAAGATCAATCAAAACTCAATAAACAATAAAATATTGACTGATAAGTTCTTTCTTTAGAGTTTTAATATTAACTTTTCTAATATTGTTTATTGATTTTTTCATAACTTATTTTTGGGTAACCTTGGATTTTTTGATTAATATTATTTTTAACATATAGAATTTTTGTTGAAATATTGTTGATCTTAAATAAAATTTTATTAATATAAGTTTTGAATTTTTTTTAGCTGAAACAACTGATATTAAAATTGTTAATTTTATTATATATATATTTGAAAAATAATTTATTATTTTTATATAATTAAAAATGTAAAAAGAATATAATTTATAAAAATTGTAGTTAAAAATAAATAAATAAATGGTGAGTTAGAAAAGTTTGCAATATTTTTATTATAGAAAAAATAAATAAACATATTTTTATGATATTTGAAGTATAAAATATGAATCACTAGTTATGATTTTAGAAAACTTGTAAATAATATATGAAGTTAAGATTGTAGTTAAATACAAAGTGAAGTATTAATATACGATGTCATGCTTTTGAGCTTGTTCATGTAACTTAAGTATTAATTTTGTGTAATATAATATATAATGTGTAAAGCAAAAGTAATATTTAAATAAAAAAAACCTGTGTGCAGATGAATTATATATGACGAACTATAAGTGTGAATGTATATTTTTATGAAGATCATTTTTAAACTTAATTTTGTTTGTACTTCAAATTGTGGTATTGAAGTATTTAGTGTATAAGATATGAGATTTAAAGTTTATTGTATTTCAACTTTCATTTGTGAAAATTAATTATATTACCCATGTAGTCAACATGGTTATAAAAATAATTATGTGTGTTTAATATATGATTTCCGAAAATTGGTCATATGAAATATAGTTAACCTAATTATGAAGAAAAATAATTTACATTTTTCTATGACAACCTTTAGTAAAATAAGATAAACTTATTAATTTGAAGATTATAATTATAATTTTTTTCTGTGTTTTAAAAAAATTGTAAATATTATATAAGAATATTAATTATATGTGATAATAAGAAAATAATTATGATTTCTAATAATTTAGAGTTTTTATTTATAATACTCAGTTTATAGTCTATATAATAATTATTTAAAATATATATTTAGTTTTTATGAATCTTACTAATTTTTTTTAAATATGACAACATTATGATAATGATCACTTGTAATTTTTCAAAATTTATAAGTATTAAAGTAAGGACATATTGTTTTGGATAAAAATATAGAAATCTGCAAAATAATTACATGGTAGAAAATAAAAAATATTTTCTAATAAAAAATAAAATATGTAATTAAAGTTCATAAAATTTGAGTAATTTATCATATAACTAATTGATATCATGTTATTAAAGGTACTTCTTCATTAGACATCTTATAAAATGTGGTTAAATAAATAATATATTTATCTTTATATAATTGATTAGAATTTCATAGAATGGTATTTGACATGATTTAATAAAGTGATGATAAAAAAAAAAATTATACACATTGTTTCAAAAAATTATTATTTTAGGAAAATATTATTACGTATTATTCAGTATTAAGTTGTATTTTATTTTTAGAACTTAAAATCTTATAAAAATATATTATTTTTTATTTTAATATTAATTATTTTTTATTTTAATATTAATAAGTTATGATATTCTATCTTATGAATAAATTTTAATAAAATATTACTTATGACAAGAGCTATATGTGACTGCATATATTATTCGATCTTATCTTAACTAAAAAGTTATTTTTATTTGTTACAAAACATTTCTAAATCACTTGTGAGTTTGTTTGACCAAAGTTTTAGAAATAAAAGAATTTTTTTTAAAAGATATTATTTATTATATTTGATGATAATTTTTTCATGTAAGTCATGAAATTGGATTTGTTTCTTTGGTCGGCTGCTTTTCTTTTCTTTCGTTTTAAAATAAAATATTTTTAAAATGAATAAATTCTAAAGTTAATAATATTTGAAAATAAATTTAAGAAACTAAATCTAAAAGATAAATTTTCTGTTCAAGAAACCAGAAAATAACTAATAAAACCCTAGAGTTGTTTCTGCTGCAGCGTGGCTTTGGAGGTTCAGCCGCGAGACGTGCGTTGCTGTGGGAGGTGCGGCAGCGGGAGGCGCCCTTGAACAAGGCGCCGCTGCGAGAGGTGCAGAGGAGCTGCCGCGAGGCGCAACCGCAACAGAGACTTGCCGTTACAAGAAACTCCGGTGCGAACGCTGCCGTTGTGAGATGTCCCCATTCCGTCGCACAGCTCACTTCTTTTCTTCTCCGCACTTGGTTTCTTCGTTTTATTGTCTCTGTCTCACACTTCACTGTCCATTCCTTTCTTCTCTGTGCTTGTTTCCTTTTCCCTAATTTTTTTTATTTAATTAAAGGTTTGCATTGCAATGAGTCCCAAAGACGGAGCATTTTGGAAGGCTCAGCAAACTCTTTTGACACTTTTGAAGCAATGTTCTAACATGAAGCACTTGAAGGAGATGCAGGGTCGTGTAGTACAGAGTGGTTTCCACAAGACTCCGCTTGTGGTGGGAAAGATCGTTGAGTTTTGTGCGGTTTCAGGTCACGGAGATATCAATTACGCTATTAGGGTTTTTGACAGAATCGATAAACCTGATGTGTTTATATGGAACACCATGATCAGGGGCTTTGGAATGACTCGCCAACCAGAGAAGGCCATTGACTTGTTCAGGAGAATGCTACGGGAAAAATGCGATGTGGCAGCACTTGACACTTTCACATTCTCTTTCGTTCTTAAAATCATTGGTGGATTGCGATCAGTTACACTGGGAAAGCAGTTGCATTGCAACATCCTTAAACTTGGACTCGAAACTCATACTTACGTTAGAAATTCTCTAATTCACATGTACGGTATGGCGAATGACATAGAAACTGCTCACCACCTGTTTGAGGAAATTCCAAATGCAGATTTAGTGGCTTGGAACTCTATCATAGATTGTCACGTGCATTGTCGGAATTATACACAAGCTCTCCATCTGTTTGCTAAAATGCTGCAGAGTGGGCTGCTACCAGATCACGCCACACTGGTAGTGACCTTCTCAGCATGTGGTGCAATAGGAGCCCTCGATTTTGGGAGGCGAATTCATCATTCTCTTGTACAAAGACATACTAAGCTTGGTGAAAATACCTCCGTCTCCAATTCCCTGATTGACATGTATGCAAAGTGTGGAGCAGTTGAAGAAGCCTACCACATCTTTAGCAGCATGAAAAGGAAGAATGTGGTTTCATGGAATGTCATGATTCTCGGTCTTGCGTCGCATGGTAACGGAGAGGAGGCATTAGCGCTTTTCGCAAAGATGTTGCAGCAGAATGTGGAGAAGCCGAATGATGTTACATTCTTGGGGGTTCTAAGTGCTTGTAGCCATGGAGGATTGATTGATGAAGGTAGACAGTGTATTGATATTATGGAGAGAGATTATAACATCCAACCCACAACGAAGCACTATGGGTGTATGGTAGACCTTTTGGGTCGAGCTGGTTTAGTTGATGATGCATACAATTTGATAAAGAACATGCCAGTGGAGTGTAATGCAATAGTATGGAGGACTTTGTTAGCTGCGTGTCGACTTCATGGAAATGTTCAACTTGGTGAGAAGATAAGGAACCATCTCTTGGAATTGGAACCTCACCATAGCAGTGATTATGTTCTTCTTGCAAACGTGTATGCTAGCACCGATCAGTGGAATGAAATGTCCAAAGAAAGAAGACTTATGCAGCAAAGGCGAATTCAGAAACCACAGCCTGGAAATAGCTTCATTGATATTCCTGGATTGGCGTTGGAGAAAGAAACGATTAAAACATTTAGAAAGAATTTTAAAAGTTTATAAATAATGATTTTATTGATATTAATTAAATTAATTATTTTATTTTATACTAAGATAAAAATTATAAATATATTATTTCAAATCATACAACTTTATTATAATTTATTATAAGAAAGGAGAATATTACCTTCCATAAATGAAATAAAAGATAATTTTTGTTTTTAAAATTTAGATATTATAAAAAAATAACATTTTTAGAAGTCAGACACTCTTTTTGAAAACAAAAAAGAAACATCTTAAAATATTTATTATTTTTTAATATAATAATTTTTTTCTTTATATATAATTAAATTATTCAACTAAATATTTTTTTCAACATATTATGTCACAATAAATTAAATTAAAATATAATATAGGAATAGATTCAGAAAATATTTTTCTCTTTACTAAAATTCACTACAAATGAATATTTTTGTCATAACCTCCAAAAACTCGAGTATAATTGACTTTATTGTTGCCAGATTGTACAGCTTTGTCTCCTTGGATCATTTCAATTTTTGTACAGTGAATGAGCAACCCAATTGCAAATTTAGCAACATTCAAGTGTTACCTCAGTAAAATATAATACCATTTTATTTCATATTAACGTTATTTGTAAAGATAATTATGGTATTTCTTTCTAATATATTTTGTGTTATATATGTATTGTGGATTTTAATTGTAATATTCAACATGAAATTAATCTTTTGTTAGTAATGTGATTATCTAAAAATTTTATGATAAAAGTTATCATAAAAAAATATTTAAGTACATTTTGGATCAAGAATGAAACTCATTAACTTTTAAAGTTTTACTTTAAAAAATAAAAACCATTTTTATGATTTATTAGTTAAAGTTTTCAATAGTAAGATCGTAATTTAACAAATAAAGATTATTTTCACAATCTCTCTATGAAAATTGTCAAAAATATTATTTTTACAATTCACTAGTAAAAGTTATTAGTCGAAAAAAAAAGATCGCTTTTATAATCTATCACTATCCAATATGATTTTTATAATTTATCAGTAAACACTATGAACAATAGCATCTCACTATTAAACATAAAGATTGTTTGTATGATTCATTAGTGATTATCAATTATAAAGCTTCACGATCAAATATAATGATTGTCTGTATTATTGATTAGTGAAATACTCATAAAATCTCACCGTCAAACATAAAGATTGTTTGTACAATTTATCAGTGAAGACTATCATTAGTAAGTAAAATTAAAGAATGCTTTTATGATTTATCAATGAAAGTTATCAACTACAAGGCCTCAATATCAAACATAAAAATCATTTTATGATCCATCAGAAAAGCTATCAATAGTAAGGTCTCATTGTAAAAAATAAAGATTATTCTTACGATCCATCACTAAATGTTATCAATATTAAAACATCACTATCAAACATAGAATTTTATGATCCATCATCGAAGTAAGGCCTCCCTGTCAAATATAAAGATTGTTTTATTACTTTTGCACTATCTATGACAAAGCTTCAGTGTCAAATATAAAGCTCCTTCTTACAATCCACCAGAGAATGCTATTAATTGTAAGGTTTCATTTAATCACTTTTACAATCTACTAATGAATGTTATCAACTGTATCACTCAACAAATATGAGTTATTTTTACGTTTCATTAGTAAATGTTATAAATTATAAGGTTTTACTAAAGACAAGTATTTGATTTCAAGTTGTTTCATTAGTAAATGTTATAAATTATAAGGTTTTACTAAAGACAAGTATTTGATTTCAAGTTGTTATTGTTTACTCCTTACTTATTATTGAATGAGTAGGTTGATTATGAAAATATTTTTAGGCTGAGTTTAGGAAAAGAGTTTAGGAAAAGAGTTTAGGAAAAGAGAGTAAATTGAACTTTATAAACGTTTTGCTTTAAAAGACAGTGAAAACGTTTTTCGCAAAATGAAACATATAACAGTGACAGAAATAAAAAAAAATGAGGAAATGAGCTCAACGACTCTTGATTGAATTCAAGAGAATCTTTCTTACAATACAACTTCAACAGAGGCAAGTGTAGCTAAGAAAGCAATAATGGCAGAGAAAAAAAAACAACGAAGGATGATTGCA
>Ga0209489_105542_pt1 | contig 21734 bp, 13 predicted proteins | sample SiratrowhiteBW_FD_187527 | JGI IMG/M metagenome (GOLD analysis project Ga0209489, IMG submission 187527) | Root nodule microbial communities of legume samples collected from California, USA - Siratro white BW (SPAdes) (version 2) | ecosystem: Host-associated > Plants > Roots > Nodule | place...
GGTTATGGTTAGCTCGGTTAAAAAGATCACCAATGAAGTTGCAGTTGAAATGAAAGTCCGAAAGTTTTATAGTGATCAGCTTTGTGAGTTAATTCTAATGTATAATTAGCATTAACTTGTAAAATTTTCAACTCTATTCATATAACGCCCTTTGTACCAGAATGCTCCTCGTAAGAGAAATTCAAATCTTTGTTCTCCAACTTGTTTGGGACTAACTCCTTTGGCAAAACTCTGTAACATATTAAATTTAAAATGTTTCAACTGAATAAAATCTAAAGTAATTGTTGATCAACGGACCTACATCTAATTGATTCCATTGTCTTTCTTGGTAGAAAAAAACCTCTAATAAAAATACAAATCTGCGCTTTAGTAAGAGTACAGTAAAATTGGAGAATGATAATGATATCTATGTAGGTTTAGGGTTCACATGGTACTAAAAAGTAAATTTATGGCAAGGTTTTATAACGTTATCCCATGATTGGTCGTTTAGGATCATGAAAGGAGTGTCATGGAAGCATATTCGATGGAGGGGATGTGACCTTTTGAAGAAAGTTTGTATGGCCGCATATATTATTGTCCCCTCTTTGTTTCCCTACTCATATTTGTTTCCCTTGGCCTCTTCTCATGTTACTTTCCACTTCCCTGGTTTTCTTTCATTCAATGCTTAATATATATATAGAGAGAGGAACTGGTTAAGAAGACATTGTGACTATGCTGTGCCAAAACCAGCAGGGTATACTAGGCCCTCTCTTCTTGTCTTCACCAGTTTCAGCATTTATATATAAACGTAATTTGCTTTCGAATGAAATTCCTTAACAGACAGCATTGTATATGTCTCAAACTAATCTTGGTACACTATATAATTGATGTCTCATGTCATCCTTTTGTCTGACCACTAATGCAGTAGTTTGAAAAGTTAAGGGGAATCGCACAATCAGTCAGTCTATAATCTTTGCTGAGTTGACCTCTATTATTGAAGCCATGTGATTGTGTACTAAATTATTTGTAAATGCTTGTGGTAAATTGGTAACATTTGCAAGTTGAGAGGTGAAAGGGACATTTATATAATTATAGAGCCACTGCTATATATCAGTGTTATCTCTAAAAATTAAGGAGCAAAAACAACTAAGTTTAGGCTAATAATGGTGAGAAAGTTTTGTAGGTTTATGGATGATGTTTATGGATTTTATTACTTTTTCATTTTAAGTGAGTGGTGAAGGTGCATTGTATGGTAAAAAAAAAGGTGAGAAATTATATATGGAGAACTCATATGTTAATTTTTTAACACTATTTTTCAGGGTTTTGGCACATTTAGCAGAAGGAGCATTGTTGTTTCATTAATTGCATCTGCAATAATATGAACTGAGTCGTCTATTTGTTATTAATACTGGATGATGATACAAGGTAGTGCAGATCATATAGTAGATTGCATAAGGTCTTGCACAGTATAAGAGCCACACAGATGCATGAAATATGCAACTTGGTCCTTTTGTCTGAATTCAGGACTTGTAGGGTGCAAGTGGACAACTTATACTCCATACCTCGTAACCGTAGTGCAATGTGTGGATGCATTAACACAGTGAATTTGTGACAAACGCTCTTTGATATTTGCTGATTCAATCCATTTTTCACGTAGATTATTATGATGTTAGGGAAGTGATGTGTACAGTTAATTAGTGACCTTTAATGTTGCATGTCAGAGCCAGAATTTGCCCTAGTGTGCAATGAAAAAGATTGTGGACCTTTTATGCCAATGTTCTTGAATGTTCTAAAGCAAAAAATACAGCCATGTGCGTTTTCCGTACAGTTTTAGGTAATTGCTACATCCAGCTTTGGCCAATGGAAAACCTAGAAACTAGCAAGGCCAAGGACAAAAACAAAGCAGTATAATAAAATGTTATTTTCTCTGGTCATAAATATATGCAGCACTTCAATTTAAATAAATGCTAATGCCTTAGCATATTAATTAAGAAAATTAAAGTAACAAATTTTATTAAGAATATTTATTATATTGAAGTAATAAAATTTTATTTAATGCATACTTTTTTTAGGTCATTTAGAAGTATTTAATAAAATGTAATTAATGTTCTTTTTACTACTAATTTATAGAACACGCATTTTCAATACCCTAATTTAAAGAAGACATATGTCAATCCATACTTTTCTGGGTGAATTTATTTTATACACTTTCAATAAAAAAAAACATATTTAATATTATCAACAAGTTTATCATATATATGACAATGTGATTAGATGATAACGTAAAATCTGTTTAAAATATAAACTTTTTTTTTTGTTCTTAGGCATTACTAACAAAAATTTAAAGTTTAAAAAACTGAATTTTTTATTTAAAAATATTATAGTGTAATTATGTATAATTAATTTTTAACATAAAAGTATAATTTCTTTTAATTTTTTTCTATAGAACCCTTTGAAAAATGTTATTTTAGAATTATTGATCTATGGAAGAGATAAAAAGAAATTTAAAGATGCCTCAGCTTTTATATCTTCATGATTAAGGACATAGTAAAGGAAAGTTGGAGAGACCTCTCTTGACTTAGAAGACATGAAAATGAAGATTATTCAAAGATTTTAGCATCACTATTTTTTATTATATGTCTACTCAAAAAATAGAACTCAATTTAAAAAATATAATTAACATTCTCATAATAGTTATATTCTTATTCATTATACAGTGTGTATTTAAGGATTGCGTAAAAAAGTAACTTATGTTGAACAAATAATATCATAATAACTTATATATTTTAAACTTCTACCAATGCTTTTTTTAGATAAATATAGAAAGCAGTTGAGGTGAGGCACTGTTTATCTATTCCCTTGGTTCCTGTTGTTTGGTCGGTTGACTTTAAAAACTACCATATATCTGAACTATATTCAACAAAAAGCCCAATGGCTATTCCCTCAGAATATAAGAGAGCTCAACAAACACCAGAAACGCGTTCACTACCACTTCTTGCATTGCAACTAAGTGGAGACAAGCAGGACCTACCCAAAATTTTCAACACTAATTGAGTGTGCCTGTTATTTGAATCTTCAAAGGAAAGACATTAATTGTAACACCAAATTTATTACTCCTGCTATTAAGGCTGTCCACATGTTCATTTCTCCCTTCAATTTTCTGAGTCAGAATGTCAGCAATTGGTTTCTCTAATGGGAATTCAATTGAGTGAATTAACTACCACTTTGCAAAAAAATGGAGTAGGTAGTGATCAAAAGCAGAATCACCATACTATTATTTTTTAGACACACAAACAGACATATTGTTGAGTACCTACAACTTCAACTCCATGCAAACCATAGGCTATATTTTTCTTTCCCGTGATTTTACCTTAATTTGAAAACACAAATTCTAGACCTATATTTGTAAGCTCATATAGGCCGTGTTAAAAATGTACCTATCTTTATTAGCATAATCTCACACATGTCCTAGGTTGATTCGCTTGTCTGAACAACCAAGTTCCCACCCAAGAATTCTTTTCCCTATCTCCCCCACTTGGTCTCCCTTTTCCTTTATTTTATTCCCTGCAATTTGATCTCAGACGAGTCCTTACGCTTCTAAAATTTTCAATCAAATAGTACAAATTTTTTAGATCCGAAATCCAGTACAGAGTTTACCTTTCGACTGACACAGTTGAAATGTGTATGTGGCCATTGATTTTACTCGTTTTCGTTCCTCATTATTGAAACATTAGAGTACTGCTTCAGATGCATATTTTTCAACTAACGACCTCACTTAAGCACAGGGAGATGTTGTGTATAGCAGAGTGACTTTTGCTAATATAGAAAACAATCCACCACTAATTATCAAGTAGGAATTTGTCAATTTGATTTCAAGCTCAAGTTTTCTTGCAAAACTCTTTCATCTTTGTTATGAGTCATAATCATAACTAAATCAAGGGACTTGATCAAATTAATTTTATCATGGTGGGACTGAATATATAAGCAATAATTTTCAGTTTATCAAGTTAGCGTTTCCGTTTTAAGTGTATGTCAAACTATCATTTTTCTTCTAAAGTGGGTGGTCACCTGAAAGAAAAAACGCTCACTTAACCATCCAAATTTTAGGATACCATTTCTTATATTTTTTGTATTATTTCTTAACAAGATATTTCACTAAAGCTTAATTCTGGTGGAGGAACACTAAAAACCTGTCCCCAAGTTTGTCCTTTTATTTATATTAAAGTAATTTCGTGAGTGATGTTGGGACCCTTTCCCACTACAAAATAATAGAGTTACAAAGTGAACATAGGAGTGGCCAACTATATATAGAGGCTCACCCTTTACACTTCTCTTTCATGTCCATTCCTCACTTCTCCATCTTATTTCTTCTTTTCCGAGGAACCCATCTTCTGCATGAGCCAAACCAATTGATCACTTTTACTTAATCTCCTCTGTTTTTGCCAAATTTTTCACTCCACCCCTCCAAACAGAACTCCTCTGTTTCTCCCCTGTTCCTTTGGACACTTCCATTGTGGATAACGCAAAAATGTCTTACTCAAGTGTCTGTCAAGGGTTACAATCAAGCGTGGAACCCTGCCTTCTGGAACCCTGTGTTCTAAAGCTCAAATTGGCTCCACCAGGGTCCAACTCCAGCACTCTCGCACACACTCCAAACCATGAACATGGCAACAAAAACTCTGAACCCGGCGGCTGTAACAACTGGAGTTTCCTTCAATCCCTCTCCGACATTTCTCATTGCAAGGAGCCCCAAACTGAGAAAGTCTACATCCACCCTTCTGTTAAGCGCTCCTCTTCAATGCTCAGTGCAAAGAGCTTGGAACTCTGCACCGAAAGCTTAGGCTGCGAAACTGGTAGCAATGCCAGTGATGACACTGATGACATGTCTTTATTTTCACTCGAAAGTAGTCCCAGTTTAAGGAGTAACAACACCCCAGTAGTAACTAACAAAAATTCTGAGTCTAAAAGATTGAACCGAGGTAGCACTAGCACCTTTCCACCTCCCTTGACTTCGATGGGAGGGGTCAGAGTTAGGTCTCATCGTGAAGATGGTAGGCTTATTTTGGAAGCTGTAACTTCCTCTTCTCCTCAGCCCTATTTTCAAGCGGAGCGTGGCAATGGTAGACTTCGGCTTAGACTCTTTGAGAGTGAGGCCTCTTGTTATGATGATGAAGTTGCTGATGGAGGTGAAGCCTTGAAGCAAGAAGAATGTGGTGAAGAAGATGGTGTTGGGGTTGAAGAGGAGTTGGAAGAGCAAGTTGGAAATGCTGAGGATGAAATGGGTATGACGAAGTTTGTGAGGCCAAGCAGGTGCAAGGAAAGTGGGAACAGAGTCATTTTTGAGCATCCCCCTCTTTCTCTTTGCCTCTGAAGATAAATCATTGCATAATCTTATATTATCACGTGATCATAGTCTATGTTAATCTTAATGCGACATGTGGTGTCTGAGGATGTCACATGTGTATTGTCTGAGATAGTAGTCAGAGTATAACTTATTTTACTATTTTATTTTTCCTTTGTTTTTGGTGTTAGGATTTCGGCTTTTATGATTGGAAGTTTGGTGATTGAAATTTCTGAAGGGTAGTTATTATAGTTATTAGTTACATTGGATGTGTTCGTCTGTTCTCTCTCCCTTGTTTCTGTTTTATTTTATTCATTACACTTTATGTTTCTAGAACTCCCAGGATAATTCCTTGAGAAGGGGAAAACACTGATGTTCGAACAGACAGAGATACACTTCCAAAAATAATAATAATGAAACAGAAGGGGAGAAAAGTTGATCTTGGTACGTAATTTACTAACTAAACACTGGGACCCAAACCTTAATTCCTCCGATTTGATTAGATATTTGGGTATGAAACTTGTCGGAAATTCAAATTACACAACTGAGTGGGACAGTACATTTCCTTCTACCTTTCCATAATGGTAGGCACTTTGTTGAGATACAATTAAGCTTAGACAAAACTACACAAGTTTTATTGTTTTACTAAATACTTTTAAATTTATTTAATGGTAGCTGGGAATATAAAGAAGAAGAAACATAAAAAAAAAAAAAAAAATGAAAAGAGAAGAGCGTTTATGATTGATGAACCTTTTATATTTGATGGTGTGATTGTCTTTATACACAAAGATCTGTTGTTTTCTTGAAAGTTAGGAGACAGGTATTGGTTGGTATAGTTTGTGGAAATAAAGTTTTGTTAGAAATAGTTGTTCACTTTAATCAAACTTTTGCCAAAAAGGGGAGTACTTAAAGTGATGGCAGTCTAATTAAGTCATAGCCATGTTTTACGTTGAAAAGCTTTGATGATTTTAGCGAAGCAATGAGATAAAGAGTGATGCAGAGAAGAGTGTGAGTTAAAGGAGGGTGAATGGGTTAGGAATGTGGGCGATGGAAGGTTTGGTTGGTTTGGTTTGCAGTGAGAGACGAAAATGCACGGCTTCTTAAAGAGGTAATAAATGGAAGAAGACGCATTTTGAAAATAATTTATCGACGTCGGCTCTCTCTCCCACAAAACAGAAAACCTAAACAAGTTGTGGCGTACGGAATAAGTACTAACATTGCCTAGTAACTATCAAAAGGACCGAGGGACCCCGAATCCTACTCATCTCATCTTATTTTATATGTTTTTAAAAAATAAACAATAACTTAGTAATACAAATATTTTTAAAAAAATATATATATGCACTTTATAAATAATTAAGATATAAAATTGTTTTCTTACTAAATCTGTTTACAATTTGCAATATTTTTTCTGGCTCATTTCTTTATATTGAAATGAAATTGTAATTATTACCCTTAAAGAAGTAAATATTAGTTAAATTGAGACATTATAAAAAAAAAAAAAACGGAAATGAATTAGCTTTCTCACCATGTGTTTGCCTTACTCACACCCCATACTCTCTTATCGTAAATATGGTCCCATGATCTTTCCGTGTTAAAGAATTACTTTTCTAGGTTACACACACATATATATTATTTTAAAATTAAATTTACAAATATTTTCAATTCAACTCAAGAATGAATTAGTACACTTTAGACATTTTTTTCATAATTATAGTTTATCAAGATAATAAAACTTCATTTTAGAATAATTTTACTTGCTGGAAAACAAGCCAATCGTTAACAATATATTAAAAAGAGTCAAATCTAAAATGTGTTGGATGATGTTAAAAAAATGTTTAAGTCAATTTAAGCACTCTTTTAGTCAAGGGATTAGTAATTTGGTTTGTTTGAGTTTTTTTAATAAAAATGATATTTTTTTAATATATTTATTTTAATCCTCATAAAAGTACTTTGAATTTTGGTTTAAGAAAACTTAATATTGTTTACAATAGTTCATGTGATGTTTACTTTTATTGCATGTTATGTTTTAGTTTCAAAATTTACATTACTTCTACGTTTTAGTTGTTATATTTATACAATCTTTACATTTTAATTTTTACATCTAGAAACTATTCTATAATTTTCTTACGAACCTCTCTCTTTACTTGCTATCAAAAGACTTCTTCTCTTCTCTCCTTTTTGTTGGCTTGTCCTAGGTCAAACACCTCTTCTTTATTTTACTTACGTTTCTTCTAAATCAACATATATAAATTGATCCTCGTTGACCGTAAATTGAAATGTTTTAAAGTTGTACAACTGAGACATGTTTCTTGGACAAATACGTGAGTAACAATTTGTGTTGCCACTCTTCATTGTGAAAAAGACTTTTCTGAATTGTTTTAGTCTTGTTGCATAAATTACTTGACCAGATATTATTTAATTCATAGATCATATAATATCTTCGTTTTCAATTATTTAGCTGTTTAACGCAACCCATTTCAATTTTATGGTATCGTCAGAGAACACAAGGTAACGAAGTTACATAGCATATCCAAATATTTAATGCAACAATATTAAAATGAGCGAAACAATGTAATTAGAATGTGACCGCTGCATTTTGCATTTTGTTTGGAGGTATTTAGATGTGCTGATAAGAAAAGTTTATGTTATTTATGAATGTAATATTTTGAAATTTGTATAGAAGTTGAAATAACCTTATTATCTCTATTAATATAATTTTTTATGATTGATTAAAAAAAATTAAATAATACAATAAATTCTCTTTTTGATTTAGGATAAATTGTTATTAGTTGATGTAAATGGATTTAAAGGAAACAAAACTCGCAAAATATAAGGTAGAGAATGGTGTTGATAGGAAAAAGAAAAGAAGAAAAGGGACAGGAGAAGGAGGAAGAAAAGAAACATTGATAGGGCCTAAATTAAGTAGTTTCTAAGTGTAAGAACTAACATATAAAAATGTCGAAGACTAAAATGTAAAAGTAAAGTAAATATAAAGATTAAAAATGTAAAGAACAATACATATATAATAACATTTATTTTTAAAATGACAAATAACAATGAAACTAAAAGTTGTTGTATAATGAGAGAATTTGAAAAATGAGAAAATGGTTAGAGAGAGAAGGCGATGAGGTTGGGTATGGCATTCCTTAAGAGAGGAAGGGAGAGACTAATCGTGGAGTGTGGGTATCCATAAGTTAAGTTGTTCTGGTGAGAGGGTTTTGGATGACAGTGAAACGCAATTTTCAACCCTCACATGCATCATTTTGTCCCAAACATCATGTGCTTTAGGAACCTTGTTTGTGAGGTATATAGCTCCTTTAAGCATATATTCTCTCACTATATCATCTCACACCAACAAAAATCTTTGCCCAAATCACCATGTCCCCTAATTTTAAGGTCACATGCAAGTACTAATGCTAATATCTCCAAAAGATAATTTAAAGAGGAAAGTGACTCCACCCTCCCCCGTTTTTTCATTCTCCCCTCTTCTTCCATTCGCAAATGCTTATTTCTGAGGTTTCATTGTCACTGTCGACCAAAACAAAATACATGCAGCTATTCTTCTTCCTTCTTAACATCATCTTAAAATTCATCCAACCATTTCTTCATAGTTAGACTCAGTGGAATCTTCGGCATGGCCGCAATAAGCGACACGTGGGACCTTTTTCACTCGTGAAAGAGGAGATTCATGCACATTTGAGGGTGATAAAAATGGAGGATTCTGCTCTTCCTCTTGTGGCATGACTTCAATTATAATCATAAATTTTGTCGAATCGAGGTTTCAATTTTGGGATGGTGTTTGCGTATATTTGTTAGTGTTTGGTATTTGGGAATCATGTTATTGTCCGCATGTTTGTACTTGCACCTAGGTTGCTATTAAGAAAACGAATTTTACTTTATTGATATAAAGTGGGGTATCTAGGATTAATCTCCTAATGAATTTTCTTTCGTCTGCGACTGCATACGTTGCATCAATACTACTAAGATTTGATCCAGAAATGAATGAGTCTATATTCTTCCCATGTTTGTACTAATTTGTGTACATTGTTCTTGATGGAGCAGAATAAGATCACCCCTCTTCAAATCCACTTATCCACAGTTTAGATCTGTCAATGAACCAAGCTAGTAAGGGTTTTAATGTTTGAAGCTGTAAGGAGAGACTTTTAACTAATGTGTATTTGAGCCACCTAGGGCTTTACAAACTTGATTAGATGTTTTCTTATTGTATATATTAATGAAGTCGTTAATGTTAAACAAAACTTTAATATTAAAAAGTATTTTTAGTAAATCTTAATGTGAAGTTGTTTACTCAAAAATGAAAATATTATATTTGTTTTTGAAATCACATTTAAACATGATAGAAATCGTGTTGTATAATATAAACAATATTATATACCTAGTAACATTGATTTTGTAAATTAAATCTAAATAATTTGTAAATTCGTCAACTTATTTGACCTTAAAAATCAACATTAAATAATGATAAAAACAAATTTAAATCGGGTCACATTGTGTTTCAAATAAAATTAAAAAAAAAATCATTTTTACATTTCATTTCTAAATAAGAAATTTGAAAATAACTTAAAATTTTATAAATTTTTTAGAATGATTTAATTGCTCAAAATTGATGAATAATAAGTTATGTTTAGAAAAAAATACAAATTTGAAATTGTTGATATTTACCGGCTTTCAAATTTATATCTCTTTTAATTAAAATATCATCAATTTTATTGAGGATTTGTTGAATTGGTTGAAACTAGTCATCGAATCAACATCGTTTTATTAATTGATGTTGTCAATTTTTTGTTTATATTAAAGTTAACTGTATTTATTTTTCAGTTAAAATGAATATTGGAGTACCAATATTATGATTTTTACTAAGTGTTTAAATAGAAGAAAAAAAATTATTCATGATATAATTGCATCTGAACATTAAAGAAAAAAAAAATAGATCATGCAAAGTACAAGTGTTCCAATAGAGCACATTACAGACTTTTCATTTCAACTGGTAAGGATTTGATGACCATTAGACAAATCTTAATATTGATATAAACATAAAGAATATCCTCCTACATAAAATTTGTATTGTTAAGAGGATCTACATTCAAGACAAGTCAACATCAAGATCTCTTAAAGTTCGAGCTAAAGTTGTATTGTTTGTCAATTATCTTGACACAAGCATATTTCAACCATGTCTTAGCTATTTGTTAGGATACAATGTGCGTGCACTCTTAGCATAGTAAGGTTCTGTTACTGAAAAAGATAAGTATTGTCAGTTATCAAAGATGTTGATGAAGAAAAGAAGAACAATTAATATTGTATGAATTGCATATTTAATGTTTATCAACAATCAAGCTCAAAAATGATAGAAGAAGAAGACATTCAAATGAATTCAAAGTTACTCAAGATCTAGAAATGTAACGGCTACATTCTTTGAGCCTATATAAAGACATATGCTTCAAAAAGAAGAAAAAGAAAAGTCATTAGGTGCAAGTGTTAAAACTTTATTAAATCTTCTTTGTGCTCATAAAACTTTGTAAGAACACAATTTTTGTTTAATCATTAGCAAACTATCTTGTAAACCTTGAAAGGCAAACTCTCTCTAATGAGGGAAACTTATAATTTTGTATCATAAAGACAATTTACTTTGTCTTGAGTCACTGGTGACTTATTGGAAGAATATTTGGGTTAATCTAGAAGTGACTTATTGAAATGATACTTGGATTAAGTCTCAAATGACTTAGTGAAGAAAAAAAAATACTTGTTTGTACTAAATATGCTTAGTGGAGCTTGATTGGTTGATCAAGAATTAGAGAGAGTCTATGCTATTAGGCAAACCAATAAAAAATACTAAATAATCCTTCTTTATCTAACATTTAACATTATATATTATTTACTTCGTGTTAATTAAAAAAAGTGAAGTTTTTCAAGCTAAGTTTATAAATCATTCTTAAACCTATTATGTGACTATGAAATATTATATGATACTTGAAGAAAACAATAACAAAAATTTTAAAACATGATTCAACTTTTTTTTTGTATTTTTTTTATTTTTCACAATCCACAATACTATTCATTTTTCGCAGATGTAGATCAATTTTATTTTTCATTGACATCAAGAACAATTTTCTTTATCAACATCAGATATTTCTGTTATATATCACCAATTTTATTTTTTGTGCAAAGCTAGTTAGCTTTTTTTCTATGGCTAGTGAAACTTTTAACCAACCTTAAGTACAATTTTTTTATTAATCATAATTAGAAGAATTTATAAGTTGACATTGATAGAAAAAATCGATAAAAAAAACATTTAAACCATTGAAATAATTGCAATCCACATCAACTAAAAGCAATTTTAAAATAAATTTTAGTTGAAAAAAACGCTTATTATATGAAAATTTTTGACAAAATTTGATAAAAGAAAATTTTCAGTGATATTTTTGAATTATTTTTTATTGATTAACGTTAAAACAATATTTTATATTTCGTAGTAATTTAAAATTAATAAAGCATTTTAAAAAAAAATAAAATTTAATGAATTTAAAATGGTAAAACATTTCCTCCAAACATATTCACCATAACAAATAATCTGATAGCCATGTCAAAAGGATCTGAAGAGATTATGCCATCCCTCGCTTTGCCATTAAATCCGCAGCAAAAGACACGACCTCGATGTTGACGAATATTGTGCAACATTGCCCGTATCTCAAAAATAATATCTTCAAATCCTGTACCAGCTGCCAAAACACTATCCAACTATCTTTCATTTCCATTTTGAATCCTCAAACGTTTGGAATATTATAGCTATTTATGCATCCAAACAACATCTTATATAAATATTAGAAACCGAAACTGACCTAGTCTCAAAATTCATAAAATAAAATTTATATATATTATAATTTAACTCTTATTAGTAATTTTATATTTTTTTAATATACTTTTTCGCGTCAAGATTATGAGATTAAATTCAAGAATAACCTATACGCGATTTGTATATTTAAAATTACATGCACATATTTTTACAGACTAAAAGTAAGCAACTTCAACACTATCATTAAAAAAACAGATTTAATTTAACCTTTAGATGATAAAATTTAAAGATATTTATAGTATAATTTAGAGTTATCTCCTCTAGATATGAAATCTCCAAATCAAAAATCCACGTCATGTTATATAAATATACGGAAATGTAAGGATTCTGTCAAATCTAAGATCTTGTTCTTAGAGTGATTTTAAATATTCAAAGTTCTGATATTTGAAACCCAATGTGTAGCAAATATTCCTAAAATCATTGCCAGGGTGGTAATGACGTATTTGATTGGATTGTATTGTATGATTCCCTCACTCGGTTTCGCCACGCTGTTCACAAATACGACAAACTGATTCTGTGTGGACAAAATTGTGCTCATAGGATTATAGTGTTGAATGTGTATTTAGAGATTGGTACATATACCACAATTCATTATCTGGTTTTATGTTGTCTACGTTTTTCAGAATTTGCATCACCAGGTAGGCCACATGATACGACAACCATGCTTGCAATTTGGTTGCGTGGTTTAAGGATTGCATATTTCTCCCTACCTTTCATACGTGTCCTTTACATTTGTCACAAAATGTTAATTGCTCTCAAGGCTAACCATGTCAAACATTTTAGTGGGAATTAGATTGAATTGAGGTGAAGTTATTTTTAAGTTGGAAAAATTTCCAACTCAAACCAATATTCACGGGTTAATTAATTCTAGACAGTAAAAGAAAAAGAAAAATGCTATAACATTTTTACATATTTTTTATTTTATTTTTTCTAAATTCGGTGACAAAATATAATAAAAAATAGAAAAACATTATTGTTTCGGATATAAATAGTAGATTGGGATATAATCGAGTTTGAAATAGTGAAATAAACTTGGAGTACTTAAATTATCTTCTGAAACTTGAGTGAAATATCTTTTAAGTCAAATATCTTCTCGAACTTCATGGAAAGAAACCTATAAAGATACTTTAATGATCAAGATAGTATGAGTGAGTAAAATAATGATAGAGACAATAGTTCTAACTTTGGGATATCCCTTATTTATAAGAATGATATTGATCCAACTTACTGTTCATCATGCCCATAATGATACATTTACAAGTTCAGTGAACTCTTTCTCTCGATGACATGATGAACTTGGTTGGTTCACTTTTGACTTGTTAGGAATAAAGTCAAACCGACTTCTAGTAATAGAATTGATCTCAGTATACAGTACAATTATAAAACTAATAATTCAATACACTCATATTAATAGAAATAAAGTCATCCATATGTCTATATTCTTTAAGAAAATAAGATTAATAATAATAGTTATATATAAAAGAAAACTACAATATACTTTGTTTGTATTATATTTGTGTTTTGAAAATATGAATAGTTTGTAATGTGTTATGGGATTATTTTAATTTTAATTTTAATATTTGAATATTTTAGGATTTTTATTTAATTTTGAAACAATAATTAAGATAAAATATGAGAATAGAATATGTATACTAAATAACAAAATTCTAATCCCTAACAAATTATGTCTTCATGGGTTCACACTTTAAACAAAGGAGGTTAATTATATCATAATGAATTATCCATCCACTTTAAAATGTAAACTTTAATTTAGTTAAAAAGGAGTTCATATTATCTAATATGTTATTTGAACGATTTACATATCTCAATCTATCAAACCAAACCTTTTTTTTAATTCCTTTTTCTGAATTACATTTAATATCTTTTCAGTTAATTTTACATGATAAGTATTAATTAGAATTATATTGTTATCTCTTAATGAATTGAAATTAATCCCAAAAAAAATTGAATTGATTTGAATCATTGGTTGGAATCAGGTTGAAAAAGACAAATCTGGTAAATTTTGGGTTCTCAAATCAATGAACAGCATAACTACATTTGTGGAGTTCATCCAACACCCAACCATTGGCATATTAATAGTTTGTTTGAGATATCTTTCTAGTGAAATACGCAATAGGTGCATCGAATCCTAATCCCTATTCTTTCAGATTGATGACCAATAACCCCAATCACCCTCATCAATTACATCAAACGCACAACCATTAACATCAATAAAGAGTTAGGAAAGAAGGATGAAGAAGTCAAATATGCAACAAAACCACAAAACCATCTAAGACACAGAAACTAAGAATCATAGCAAGCCTTCAATACATATCGTATACATAGATACCTAAAGTTGATTGCTACTAATAAGACATTTTTTTTTTATTAATTATAATCTCTCTAGTTTATATCAAAATTCATATCATTTGACATCATCATTTTTGTGTCGGTGCACGAACCAACATTCTCCATATTGAGAGTTTTAAATCACATCAAGAAATGGTAGAAATACCTTTTATTAAGTTTCTTAGTAAGTATTGCAAATATATAGGCAAATATTTAATTTAGGATTTAAATATTTGTTTTTTTAAATCGATAAATTACCTTTTTATTTATAATATTAATAAATATACAGTTTTTTATTTTTTAATAACATAATTTTTAATGAGACACATTTTTACGTGATAAGTTAATTCTATTTTTGATGTTGTTACTTTTTTTAAAGTGTCATATTTATTGCCATGTAGAATTAAAAAATATCTTATAGATATCTTATTAATTAAAAAAATTATTATATTTCTGTTTCTTTGGAAAAGACATCAAACAGAAATATACATATATATTAAAAAAAAACTAAATGGTTAACGATACAATAAATATTAACAAATGAAAAGACATTAAGTACAATTAAAAAATGAAATGGTAAATAGTCTATATAGAAAGACATTAAACATAATTAAGAGGTTGTTAAACATGTATTTGTAATTCTTTTAGCTTTAAAAAAAAAACTTTTTTAATTTAAATACATAAGAAAATATGAATGACTTAATGACAAAAATGATCATATTCTTTTAGGGTCGGCATATAATCATCATATTTTTTTATTATATCCAAAAACTAAAACAAATTGTTTACTTTTCTTAAAAACAAAATTAAAAGTGTCCCACACATTGATAGAGTTAATTGAGCATTTATACTAATTTTTTATGACATGACGTTAAATCGCATAACACTTGTTAATTTAATACTTCGATAACATCACGTCATAATATTTGATGTCATCATCATTTATAAAAGTTTTACAGTGACCATGTCAACTGTTTCTTAATAGTACTGCCATATTGAAAATTTAGACAAGATTTAAAAACAAAATGGATAGGGAAAAATTTACGGATATTAAAAATATACTTAAGCTTTAAAAAAATAACAAAGGGGAGATGCGTCCTCCAAGTTGACAATTTATCATCGACAATTTTAAAAAAAATAATATACTCCAAAATTGTGAGGCTAAGACCATGGTAAGGTAGAAAACTGTTAGAAGGGACGTTAACTGAACAGGATAGTTCAAAGTCACGACACACGAAGATTTTGAATGTCAATTTGTAGTGTTCTAAGTTTTTTCTCAACATTTGATAATTCTTCTTGAATCTGTACTAGCCTGGAAAGTCTATTCTGCGCTTCATCGTGGTAAGGTTTGCTAAGGACTTTCACAAAGGTATCCAGATTTTCTATGGCTTCAGTTAAATCCTTCTTCATGGCTTCTTCGAGTTCGTATGCCAAGTTATCTGCCTTTCTTTTCACCTTATCTATCACCCTCTGCCTGCGACCAGGGAAAGTTGATATAGCTAGATACCTGTAATAGAAACAAATGTCAATCCATTAGCAGCCAGTCAGCAAAACCAATCATGCAACCAACTAGAACTATCTTTAACCACCATTAGAAGATTTCAAAAAAAAAATTCACAGCATGGTCAAGTAAACAGAAACCTGTGACATAGCGAAAGAATTTTTTAAGTGTACTTAGGACACCAGCAATCATTGTATATTACAAAAGAACGTACAAAAGATATTGTGTTATGATCGATGATTTGAAGCAGGATAAACATTCTGAGTTGAATCATGGATGTTCATGTTCCTGTTGCGGTTATGGTGCATGTTTCAGTAATGGATATTTTGATCGGCCTAAATGCCTTTTCCTTTTAAAGGGTCTAAGACCGAAGTGTCATCAATCACTACGTATGCACACATTTTTAAAGAAAACCAGTGCAATCAGAAAGGAACTCTAACTGAATATATTACCCGCCAGTTGAGCAAATACCAAGAGCAAGAAGATCTTCCAAGGTGGTTTGCAGAACAGATGTCAGCAGCGAAGCAGATAAACCGGCCACACCCAGTTGACCAAAAGTCCCTATGATCTAAGTTAAAAGGAAAACATTTTTAGATCACATTGGCTTAACAACAACAACAATGATAACAACAATAATAACTCAAATCTCAGAAAAAATAAAAATATAATAATTACAACTCGGGAAGGTTCAGAAATGATTCACATTAGTATATGGATTGCAGGATCAGCACAGATTAAATAGAGCAATTTGCAGAGATCACAAAAACTATTACTAACTTATTATAGCTCATGCCGTATCACAGAAACTATTCTAGGGACAACTTGCATCATTTGTGGCATTGCAAAATTATAATAAAAACGAAAAGACAACAGAAACCTGACAAAATTATGTAGTTGTGATACTTATTTTTCAACTTTTGAACATGCCAATAATCAGTCATGTAGTTTTGAGGCTTTTACTACAACTGAACGGTAGCACCACATTTAACCATAACTCTTTCAGACTAGCCAAGACATCCTTCAAACTCATTGTTATAAGTTGATTCAGCTCTTCCACAAAATTATATTTCACACAACAGCAAAGTCAATTATGCTACACTCCAAATCACTGATACTTAAAAGCCTAACATACCCCAGTGTCATTGTGCGCAACCTTACCCTTGCATAGGCAAAGAGACCGTTTCCAGAACTAAACTCATGACCAACCGGTCACTAAGACACAACTTTACCATTGCATCAGGGCTCACCACCTAATCATTGTCGCATTTAATGAGAAAAATCAAGAATTTTGCCAGATTGCTTTTTGTGGGTTTAGTTTCATGATGCAAATCATGATAATTGATTTTGCCTCAGTTTGACAAGAAGTGATCAAAAGTACCCTTTGCGTTAAGTTGAAAATTTCACACCAAGTTATATAGCAAACTTGCCTTCAAGATAAAAACATCCAGACAAAAAACCACTTCACTTGAAAATCAATTTTAACTAAGATCAATTTCATTCAAAATCAATTTTACAAATACTCATCCGAGCACACAATTGTGGAATTTCCATTTAAAATGCATGGGAAGTTAATTGCACATCTAGTCCCTAGTTCCACATAAGCTTGGCTTGGTCCCCAAGTAATTGGCAATATTTCCCAGGTATTTTTAAAATTGATTCAATTATGTTCCTCTATCAGTTCGTTGTTTAGTTGAGGTTACATGGGCATTATCACTTTGCTGATATGGAGATGGAAGAGCCCTCTTTTTTTTTTTTTTTTTCCTCTTTTGAAAATATGACTGTATTCTTGCCCGCATGGAACAAATCCACATTAGTCCAATTGCCTTCAATTTAAGGCAGTCTGATGAATAAGTACATCTGCTTCAAACCATGTGAGCAAAACTAAAGCAATTGAAACAAGAGGACCAAAATTTAACTTCTCACAAACAAGGGAACCAAGTTGCACTGAAAGGCCTTAAAAGAAAAAACAGTTATAAATTATTTTACAAAGAAGTTCAAGCTTACCATTTCCCGTACTTCTTGCTCAAATGACTTTGAAAGTGTACTGCTGCTGACATTTTCAATCACCTGACTACCAGCTTGATCCACTTTCTTTAGCAACTGGTTTGTCTCAAAATTCATCTGACTACTTTCATGCTTCAAGGAGGGCCACCGTTTTTCAAAGGATTCCTTGTATAGTCTGGCTTGTTGGGTATATTTGGAATATAACCAATTTTCATATTCTTCAAGTATTTTCTATGAAGAAAAAAATAACTATTTTAGCATAACACACCCACCTAACTTCTACTCATAAAACATTATTCATTTAACCCAGCATCTGTCATTTCATGTCTTGGTCCTATTGGGGTTATACCAATCAGAAGCAGGTGAATAGTTGAATCAAACCATTCTGATAAGCTAGAGTAAAAATCATTTCAAAATGATCAGGATTCACTAGGTTCCAAATCAAACAAGATGGTAAACAATGTAAAACCAAAACTATAATCCTATAATCCTAAACAGGTTACATCCAGACACTAACCTGGACGGCTGAGACAGCAGGACCAATTATGTCATTCTGAATCTTTGAGGTAGTGGCCATTGCATTTTTCTCTCCTTTGAATGCGTATGAAGCAATAATATCAAAATTTGCCAATTGCAGATTAGTTTCGGCAAGCTCTACAACACGTGATTTCGTAGTTTCAATCTGATAATGTGTACCGGGGCATATTTAATTAAGAACATACCCAACAAGAGAAAATCAAATGGGACCGAATGTAAAAAAAAAATATATATAAACATCTTATAGCATACCAAAGACAGAGTTTGTCTCCTCCAAGAAAGGCTCTCAGTTTCCATATTCAAAGCAAAATCATTTACACTATCAACAACGTCTTTCACTGCAGCCAAATCCTGCTTGGCATATCGATAGTCTTGTGTCACAAGAGTTTCACAGGCAGATAATAGTCTATCTGCAATTGAAACAGGTGTTTCAAGTTTGAGCCTCATTCTGTCCATTCCCGGGATTGTTGACCCATCTAGAAAGCTATGCAAGAAGTTTTCAAGTTCAAAGAAGCTCTTGGCACCATAATGAGAATCCGCGGTTGATAGTCCTTCATTTAGCCTCCCAACATTGGAGGTAGCTATAAGTTTTGATTCAAGAGCTGACCGAGCAGATACAGGATACAATATGACATTTTCAGTGTTCAGCAATCTCTGTATGTTGTCCTTAATGAAGGACATTGCTTCCTCGAGCTGCATTGGATTGTAAAAAAATAATTAAACCTAGTTCGGCAACTTCAATTCACTACAAAAGAACTCACTGATATAATATCAGTATGCCAATAACTAATAAGAATAAAAACACAACACGTACCTCCTGATTATTCTGATATATGTCAGCTTTATTCAAGACAAAGACCGCTTTCTTCTTCCATTGCTGAGAATAGCGAAGAAAAGCAATCTGAAAACAACATAAAACTACACATGATGACCCTGCCTGACCAATGATAACAAACATAAAAAGAAAGTGTGCCCCATACACAATGGCTGATCATACCTCACTTCCAGTTAAAGGGCGATCAGCAGAAATGACAAAAAGAAGTAAATCAGCACGGGGTACAAATTCCTCAGTAAGACGCTGCTGTCTCTGAAGAATCACATTAGTTCCAGGTGTATCAACAATAGTCATCTGTTATCAAAAGAACAAAACAACAGCTGAGCGCATTCTAAATTTCTAATTACAAGCAGAAGATACTAGTTAGAGAGGATATTATAAAAAAAATCTAAGTCTTGAAATACATAAAGAACAGGAACAAACCATAACGAATTGACTTACTTCTTTAAGAATTGGAGCAGGAAGGTAACAAATATATTGACCATCTGGGTATCTTTCACACCTTTGTTGTTCGGTATCTAAGTCATTATATCGTAAAAATGTGATCTCATTAGTTGTTGGAACAACTCCCTCTTTGAGATATCTTTCTCCAAGAAGTGCATTAATCACAGTAGATTTACCAGAGTTGAATTCCCCCTGGTAATAACAAGATTTAAAAAAAAAGAAAGACAAAAGGTGAGATATCAGGTTTGAAGCCTATACGAAAAGTTCATATTAAAAGCAGCTGATTTTGGCATTTCACCCGATCAATTCCCTTTTGAGTTATAATTGAAATATTAGAATAAACTGCAAGGGGGAACCGGATAAACAGTAAAAACCAACCAAACATATATCTTTCGTTCCGAGTAGAATAATAAGAACAAAGAACATGACCACAGACAACACAGAAAAAGACTCTCCTGAAGACAATAATGTTTATGAAGTTTGTAAAGATAGAAGAACCAACTACTCCCCATAAGTAAATCATGGATAAACAGTATCGGAAATGTTTAAGTAAGAAGGTAATCCGAAGTTAAGGTGAATTAAAAGTAGAAAATTTTCACAACAAATAGCACTTATTAATTAAGTAGTTTCTATCTAGATGCATTAAGATAAGATTTCCTTTTGAAATTTAGAGCTAATACCAATGTATATTCCAGGAACCAGAATTTGTTGAGATTCAGCACACAATTACCACTATAACCAGTAAGAACGGCTCATCAATTTGAGAAACCGCATCATTAAGAAGTGAAACCTCCTCCATCTGTCATTTGAAAACAACCCCAATTCAACAAAAGGTAAACAATATACTGGTCAAAACACTGAATAACGAAAAAAAATAATAATTACTTCAAATACCAAATTTCTAATTAAAAGATCACCAGAGGTGCAGCCTTCTTGATAACTTCAACAGCTTCATTCAACACTATTCTCTCTGTTTCTATTAACTGTTTCTCCCTATCCTCCAGTTTAACAAACCCAGCCACAATCTCCGTCCCACTCTGAAAACCATTATCTACGTTCAATTTAATCTCACTCACATTCCCGACATCATTACTTGCAAACACAGTGCCAAAAACTTTGTGCAAGAACTCATCACCATACAGACCAAAATTCGCCAAACTAGTAACAAAACCACTAGCACCAGAGGCAAGCAAACCTGACATGTCAGCATACGACATATTATCTTTTCCACATGAGACAAAAATAGGTATCTTCACACTCTCACACACAGAACCAACTTCCCGACCAACACGCTGCAGGTCACCGCCGCCATATATAAGAAAATCAGCACCTTCTGATTTAGAGGCATTCACAGCAGCATCCACTGTGTGGACAATCCTAGCAACCAAGGGAAGAACCACCAATTCAGATTTTGAATCCAGCATCGTACTCCTGGCAACAACAGTGGGAAGACCTGCACAGAATTATATTCAAAGATATCTCACATTAAATCAGGCAAAGCTGCTAGAGAAAATGCATAAGAGAGAGAAAGATAATTTATTATTTGTTCAACACCACCAGAGTCCATGGTCCTGGTCAATTTCTAGTGACATTTTTATCGAGTTTTATTCATTCCTTTTTTGAAAATTGAAAAACTCAGATAACGTGTGGAAGGTAAGATAGGCATAGACATGGATGGAGTTTAGGAAATATTAACCCAAACTTACCAGAGCGATTCAGGCCATTGTGTTGTGTCTATCAATGAAACGTAAAATACATTGAAAAAATGGAAAATATTGGCAAAAAAAGGAAAAAAAAAAAAAAAAAAAAAAAAAAAAAAAACAAAAAAAAAATAAAAAAAAAAAAAAAAAAAAAAAAAAAAAAAAAAAAA
>Ga0209489_105543_pt1 | contig 21733 bp, 8 predicted proteins | sample SiratrowhiteBW_FD_187527 | JGI IMG/M metagenome (GOLD analysis project Ga0209489, IMG submission 187527) | Root nodule microbial communities of legume samples collected from California, USA - Siratro white BW (SPAdes) (version 2) | ecosystem: Host-associated > Plants > Roots > Nodule | place: USA...
TATATATATATATATATATATATAATCAATTAAATTTTAACCATATACTTAAAGTATTCCTATCATCAAAACTTTAGTAGATAATTAAATTACTTAAAGAGATTTTGTGTAAATAGTTTTAAAATATAAATGTATTAAAACCTGGAATTTATCTTTAGATATAAATAAGATGACACCTAAACATATTTTTAAAAAAAAAGTTTATATAAATAAGAAAATCAGTATTCAGGTTTCATTTTTATAAAAATCACATTATCTTTAAAAATGTTTCCCTTTAGAGTTCCCTACCTTTTCTCTATATTTTTTTATCTCATCCATCATTAAATTTTTTATCTCATACAATAAGACTGTCCTATCAGAATCTTAGATTGAGTAAGTTCATTTTCTACCCCTTTTTTCCTTTGAGTCGGTTTTTAAGTCTTTCTAGTCACCTGAGTCTATATTGTAATTGCATATAGTGTTTCTATCATCAATAATAGTCTTTGTTAATTCAGGGTTTTAGTGATGTGTTCTAATTGTTGATCAGGATTATGTGGTGCATGTTAGACTATCAATGAGATCCCTGGGTTTCTAGAGCTCTTTGTGAATTTAGGTAAGGAAGGATAATTTTACTTTTCACTAGAACCCTAGGTTAGAAGCGGATGTGGGGTGACATGGTCACCAGTTCCAAACCTTCTTGTAGGAATTAATTGTGAAATTTTATATTTGTTTGATGATTTTGAAGTGTTGTGAATTGAGAACTGATATTGAAATTAATTATTGTATGAAATATTATTGATTAATGTGATGTGTGATGATGACAGTATCTCCAAAAAAGGATATTCTCGTGTTAAGATTGTTTAGGATGTATATTGGAATCATATAGATGTATTTCTAGGTAGTGAGAGTTGAAGGAAATTCATATGACTATACTATAGTGTGAAAAAGAACTGATTGGACCAAATCATATAGATTAACCCTGTCATATGAATGTGATATGATTCATTTTGGGTTGAGAGCTATGTGGATTTCACAACTAGGAGTGGTAGTAAAAAAAGGTAATATTAAAATTTAATTGACCAAGTTTCCAAATTAAGTGTAGTCATTTCTGAATTTATTCAAATTAACCTTACACCTTACCAAACACACACTCCATAACTTCAACATATGTTCCATCGTAATGTCCATCTCTCATACACTCCATTGCCATTTTACTTTAACCACATACATGAATTGTTCCTTACATATTAAAAATCAACCATATCAACATGTCCACTTCAACTACCTCCAGGAAGTGCTCCGGACCCATCAAAATCATAGGCAAACGTCAAGGTGAAGAACCTCTTACTAAGAATAATCACTTGGAGAAATGGTTTTTAGGTAACCAGAAGCAAATGGTTGTCTATCTGCATGATGTGATAAATGGTCCCAAGTTTTTGAAAATTTATGTGGCTAAAGGAACAAAAACTTAATGATATCAAAAAAATATTGAAGCACCAAAAAATGAAAAAAAAAATTATGAACCTCACACTAGTAGAAAAAACACATTTTACATCACTTCTAGAAGACATTCTACATCAGTTCCATAATCGATGTTGATGCAGGCGATGTAGGAAGTCCTAGACTTTCTACATCGGTTTTGAGAACTGATGTAGTATGTGTATATACTACATCAGTTGATAAATTATCGACGTAAAATACAAATTCTGAGAGCTCTAAGGAGGAGAGATACTACATCGGTTGTGGCTCACAAATAATATAATATCTACCTTATTACATCAACCGATGTAATATCTCTATTTTAAAAAAAATCCAAAATTTTTCAGAACTTTTTGATAAATCTCTAATCAATACAAGGAAAGACCACGACAAATTCCATAATTTTTTGACAAGTATAAATATATGAAATAGAAAAAAATAGCTCAAAAATACAAAAAAAAAAAGTAAAAGAAAATAGTAAACATGAAATTTTGGAAAAATTTTGAATCCAGAATCCCCTACGAGTATTGCCCACCAAATTCGTTACCTCATTTCGAGTAACTTTTATTTTGGAGCGTCTCAATCCAAGCTTTATAAGTTATGGCCATTTGAAGTATTTTTGCCTTAAATTTTAACAACTCAAAATATATGATAAATCTATATAACATAAGAAGTTTACGATGAAATATACACTAAAAGAAGTTGTTGTCAAAAAATTTGGGTCAAAAACAAATTTTTAACTTTTTTTAATGAATTTTACAAAAATGCTAACATATTACAAAAGAAGCGGAAAAAGGGTAAAGATAAAATTAGACAGTCATCCTCGTACATAAAATAAGATCGTTGTTATGACATCCTTAATATCATGAAAATGAGAAAACATAAAAAAATTAAAAAACACAAAAAAAAAAACTGAAACCACACGAGAAAAAGACAAATAAAAATAGCTATGATTTAAGTTTTACATTAATTATTTAAATAATTGTTATAATACGATGATAATTCAATTCATCTCTTTGAAGTTAGCCTACATTATTTTATAATCAAACTATCTAAAATTACCCTGAATAAAAAATACATTAATAAAATCTCTTTTATCTATAGTTAATATTATGACACGCTGTTTCATGACTTTGATGGGTGAAAAATCGAAGAATAACATCAAATATAGATTAACACATAAGAAATGAAAAAGAATAAAATGTACAAAAGGAATATTTGAGATTCATAATTCACGATTGTGTTTAGCTTTTCATTATATTTTCATTATAAATAAATTAAGATTTATTATATTCAGATTAATTACTGGAAAAAAAAGAGAGTTGGGATGTTTTTCCAATCTTCTTTGTTAAGTTGAATGTAATTTAGATTGGAAATTCGAAAATTTCAACTTTTAAAGTCTATATAAAATAAATCTGATTTGAAAAAAATTCTAAAATATGAATTAAAGTAAAAATTAGATTTAAGTAAATAAATCTTTAATGGATCAGAACAGTCCAAAAGTGTAGCAGTTCGGCCTAAATAGATTTCTGTTCGCCCTTATCACTTAAAAGGTCGATTTAGAAACTATAAATAATAAATAATTTTAATTAATTACGCATTTACCATTATACTAAATATCTGGAAAGTTTTTCAAAAAGAAATAAAAATATTATAGAATAAAAAGACACTGATATTAAAGTTGTGATTCATCTAACGACTTAAGACCCAAAATCCATAATCGCATGTTTATGTTTTTCCTTAAAAAATATAATATTTGCCATTGTTTTGATATATTACGTATTATGAGTAAAGGCTATATTTTTTTATATTAGTACTAAATATTTACTGATATGTCAATAATTAATTTTCTTCAAATAACATCATCATTATTAATATTATCTTAATACATAAAAGGCTATGTTTTATCTATCATATTTATTATACAATATACATATAAGAAAAATTGAATATTTATGTCCAAGTATATGCATGGAGATTAGGTTGGATAACCTAGAGGTTGACTTCAAACGGTACTTGATGGAAACAAGATCTTTAACTTAAATACAATATTATTATACTTTTTTTATTCAAAACAAATAATTACACGGGACTCGAACAATTTTTTAATATCTTTCCTCCTATATTAATCTGTCTTGGTATAACAAGTAATCAAAACTTGATAAACAAATATTTTTTTAACCATATTGCTTGTACTTTATTTATTGCCAATATTACTCACCTAACCCAACGTATCTCCATGTTACTCATCATTTGTTTCTTTCCTTACTTTCCCAATAGTTAAATTCAGCTACCACCTTCCCTTTCTCTCTCCTAATTGTCAAATATATGCTCAAACACATACAAATCACCATACATTTTTTTCACCATTATTACTACTCATCATCTTGTTTCTTTAAATCTTCACCCAATGCCCATATTTAATTTTGACTTCACATTAGGTGGTGATGTGAGTTTTCTATGCATCTTAAAAAGAATTTTAAAATGGCACATCAACCAAATTTTATAAATAAAAAAAAAAACACATCCATACTTTGGACAATAATTGATATATATTATGAAGACTTTTTTAAAAATCAAAATCACAACTTTAGGAATGGAATTATTCTTTGCGGCTTTGATGTTTGACCAACATTAGGCCGATCTCAAACTAAAGTTATTTACCAAATAATTAAGTTAGTCTAATGCTTTTTTAAAGGAAAAAATACATTGAAAACACATTTAATTATTATCCTTCATACACCTTTTCCTTCTTTTCACCTTCCATAATTCCTTTTTAATTTATACATATTTATTTCTTCTGTAGGGCTAGACAAATTGTTTTTACATAGCAAAATTACATTGTTTTATTCAAACAAAAACAATTTTTTGAAAAATAAACTATTTTTTAGCAGAACCAAATTGTTTGAACATGTAAGAAGCAGTGAACCCCAGTGGAGGGACAACATGGAGTAGCAGTGATTGTTATCATAGAATGATTGCATTGGCTCCAACTGATGTTAACACTAGCTGCAACTGATGTTATAAAAAAGTACTTTTAATTAGAAATATATTAACTAATTAAATAAAAAAAATCAAGAGAAAGAAGTTTTAATACTTCAAAAATAATTTAAAAAGTTGTAGATAAATTATTGATAAGTTTAATAAGAAGAAAACATTAGGGGATTAGACGATTGAATGCAGTGTGATGGACCCCACTCCCTCATTATTACACACATCTCCAACCCTAGTCCGCAAAGCAACCCATTTAATATTTCTGAACAAAAATAAAAGCAAATAATAATAATAATTTAAAAAATGATGTCAAATTCTCTCTCCCTCTCTCCTCTTCTGCAACAAAACAACTCTCTCAGTCATCCCTTCACCCTTTACAAAACTTTTTGAAACTTTTAAACACACTCTCTTTTTCACAAGCAATCCCTGAGAGGAATAAAAATTAAAACAAAATCAAAAGAGAAAGAAAGGCCAAGGTTTTCTTCTCCTTGTGCAAAAAATCCCCTTCTTCCCCTTTTCCTCATTCTCTGTCGTTGTTACAAAGTCTCAACTTCGATCTTCTCCTTAAATGGCTCATACCCTTTTCTCTTAAAGCTACCACGGCTTCTGGGTCACCTTCAAGTTCTTTCCTTTCAGCGGTTTTCGCCCCATTCTGCAGTGCTAGGTCTTGAACCCGGAAAAGGGTCGAGGTTGATAGCGCTGGAGTTCAAGTGGGGCGTGGAAAAGGGAAAGGGGTAGCATTGTGTTTGTCAAAAAGAGAGGGTTTTTATCTTCTTATTCGACTGGGTATTACTTTGTGTGTTTTTATGTTTGTGTGGGGCTTCTGTGAACAGTGGTTGCTTTTGGGAAGCTTATTTCGGAAGCAATTTACCCCCTTTTGAACGTGATTGTATTTAGTGCTTTCATGGACTCACACAATGTTCTCTTTTGATCTTATCAATAGGGGGGTTTATGTTTTTTCTTCTTTCCCTTTTTGGATGAGGAGCCATTGGTCTTGTGAAACCCGTGAATTTGGTGGATTTATGTAGGGAGTTGGAGTAGCAAGCCTTATTTATTTTATTTATTTGAATATTTGTAGATCAAGGTGGTGGTTTGTTTATGGATGGCATTGATGATTTAGGGTCAAAAAGGTTTGGATATATGAGGCATTGGATCGATGGTGATGGGAATCAATAGCATCAGCAATTTGTTATTTTGTTTGGAATGATGAGATGAGGTGGCAGTTGTAGTCGTAGGAGTAAGGTTTCACCAAGATTCTGGGGAACTTGAGAGGCCTTGGTGATGGAGGATATAGGGTTGTTCAAGCAGTGTTGGCAATGGTTTCGGTCGCAGAAGGACGCCGGCTGGCGTGCTCGAACCGTGGTGACTTGTTGCCGGGACAGGATTGCTATGTTCTTTGAACGGCATTGGCCTATGGTGTGCCGCGGTTGCTCCCGATTTTGGAGCTTACTTAGGTTGTCATTGATTTTCTGGAAGGACTCTGCTCTGAGGGGCTTTCAGTCCTTCATTAGGTTTGGTCCTGTGATGCTTCTGCTTATAATGTGGAGCTGCTTTCTTAGTCTGACTTCGATGTATTGCTTGGTATACGTGCTTATTAGTATGGTATGTCTTTGTTTCAACTTGTCTAAATCTTCATTCTTTCAGTTATGGGTTTCTGATCTGTGTGTCCAAGTCTGTTATCCAGGTATTTATTTTTGGGGCAAATTACACTAACATCTCTTGAGGTTTATGAAATTACACTTGGTACCCCTTTCCTTTTTAGCATTACTTTGATCTGTCTAACTGCATAAGAAGTTAAGGGAGATTCTGTATTAGCAGGAGGCATGTATGGAGTTGCATTCTTTTATAAATTTAGGGGGCTTGTGTAGGGTCAAAAGAGAGTAGAATATCAAGTGAAATTTTGCTACACCTTAGGGGGTGTAAGTGTAATTTGTCCTTATTTCTCCTTTAGCTGTTCTTTTTGTGTTATTGTTATACCCAATTCAGTTGGATAGCAGTTTTAGAGTACTGGCAGTTATTGTTATGACTGAATGGTTTTATACAATTGCCTTATTGGTCATATTCTAAAACATGGCTTGGTAGAAGGAGCTCACTATTGTATTTTAATAATCATTCTTAAAATGTTGGAAAGCTCTATAATAATTTTATGATAGAATTAGGTTTCAAGTTTTAGGGAATGGTGTTATTTTTATTAAAACAAGATTCTAAAAAGGTGAACTAGAGGTGGTTTTCTGGATGTTAAAGTCAACTAATTCAGAATTATTTGGTTGCATTAATGTTAATTTCTTCCGTAGGGGAACGCATTGATGGCATTGCTTTTTGCCAATATTGAGTCTTTTGTAGAACCTGCATATAATGACAGAAATAGAGACGTTATTATGGCTGAAAGGGGGTTATACATTTTCCTGTCATAAGGAGCTAAGCATTATAATCAATCATTGTGGCCATCTAACATCCTATTTCAAAATTACTAACTCTTTTTACCTTTATTTGAATTCATTTAGACACATTTATTTATACAAAATGGTGTCTTTTATAATAGCAAGTATGTAAATTGCATTGTTCAGTCTCTTGGTTCTGTTAGCATTTTGACATTGGTTGGCCACCTTAAATTTGGAGCTGTAGTTCTTCTGTATTTGGTTGCTCAGTTCAATTCAATTTAGTAACAAATAGTTTATACATTGCTTCTCATAGTTGGATTGAATGCTTCAGGGTGTTGCTGGAGTTGCTGTCCAATACTTAGGGTATACGCCTGGGCTTTTTATTGTGGGCCTTTTCGCCATCCTTATTTTGTGGATGTATGCTAACTTCTGGATAACTGGAACGTTACTCATAGTTGGAGGTATGGTATTCTTCTTGGTTTTTTGCATTGCACTGTACATTCTCCTAAGAACCAGAATAAAAGAGGAAAACACCTCTTTTGTAATGTATACACTGTTATTAATATCTTTCAGTTGTGTTTATGATCCCTATCAATTGTCCTATTTTCTTCCATCGTACGACTAATTTACCCCTATTCAAAAGTCTTTGCCTTATTTTACCATCTGCTGACTCTGAACTGTGTTGTTGGCTATTATTGACATGATGAAACTCACTTCACCTGACATTCTTTTAAGGGCAATGCAGGAATTCCATTCTTGTGTAATATTAACCTATGTAATCCTGAAATTTTGTTTTCAATTATACACTTGCAGGTTATTTATTCTCCCTAAATCATGCACGTTTGGTGGTATTAGTCGGAACTATATATGCTATATATTGTGTTCAAGTACGAGTTGGATGGCTGGGTGTTTTTCTAGCTCTAAACCTTGCATTCCTCTCTAATGACATTTTGAATTTTCTGCTCCAATGGTTTGATAATGTGAGTGAAAGCTCACATTCTGAAGAGCATAAGCAATCAGAAACAGTTGTGGAAGAAGACTTCTCTGAAGAGTGCGAATATCCTATCCCTACTGATGAATCTGAGAATTTGCATTCATGTAAATCATCCAGTAAACCTGCTGTTACCACAGCAGTTGTTGATAACAAGAAAGAACTTTCTGTTAAGAAAATTGTCAGAGAACAAGAAACAACAAGCTCAAATGATGAAATGAAAAGGATATTGAAGAGCCTGAATCATTATGATGCCCTTGGATTTAGCCGCCACAAGAAGATTGATGCAGCAGTTTTGAAAAAGGAATACAGAAAAAAGGTATTTGTTTAGTTTTATTTTGCATTGTCTATTTTTTTTTTTTAACTTTATTGTTATCAAAATATTTATTTAGGCCGCCGTTATGTGTTGAAGCAGTATGTGTTACAATGTATGAGGAATCACATTTGGACATAAATTATATTGTGTTTACACGCCTAATTAAAAAGTGCTTGGTTTGTTTTCTGTTTTTATTTATTAATTACAAAAAAATGTCACCATTTTGTTTCTGTTTTCAGCATTTACTTCTCAAAATCTTGAAATCAGAAACAAAATGATGAAGGTTATTTGTAACTATTAGTTAAAACGTCATTTTTAAATGAAAGGTTACAAGGACTCTCTTATGTGCTGATCATCTGATGTTTTATATGGAATATTCCCATTTTTCTAATGATGTGTAGGCTATGCTTGTGCATCCTGATAAAAATATGGGCAGTTCTTTGGCAAGTGAGTCGTTTAAGAAGCTTCAATGTGCATATGAGGTAAAGTTTGTAGTATAAGCTGCAGAGCTTCTCTTATAGTTGATAGATAAACATTTAATGCTTATTTGATACATAATGTGTAGAACATATAGTTTTTGCTCGCTTTGGTTCCTCCCATGAATTAGTTATATGAAACTCCAGGTTCTTTCTGACTCCGTGAAGAAGCGAGATTATGATGAGAAATTAAGAAAAGAAGAATCCATGGCTAAAAGTGTCTGCCAGAGATCTCATAGTAGTTCACATCAGGTAAATATGGTGATATGTTATTGTTGTAAATGACTCACATATCTTCTCAAGTTCTGCTGTATATATATGTGAACAGTCCCTACATTTTATAAATTGTTGTTTTGATTTTTGAAATCAAGAATCTGTGTTGGACAAGAGTCTCCACAACCTTCTCACATTCACTACCTTATTGAGTGAAATTAATGTTTTGCATTGTTTTGATAAAAGGAATGGCTGTTTTGACCAGAAAAACTGACGATCTGGTCCAGTGTCTGGTTTAAATAAACCCCAGAATCGGCCTTAAAAAACCTGTTCACAGTAGGTTAGTAAAACATACTTAATATGATGTTTTAACGTTTGAGTTTTAAATCAGTTTATCGACTAGTTCCATAACTGACCTGGTTTTAAAAACATTTGTTTTTTCACATCTCTTAGAATTCAAATTTTTAGCCCTACCGTAATATTATAAACCATAATGTTATGAAAGTGGCTTCTGTTAATCAGTATTCTTTTTAAAGATGAAAATTCTAGTTTCTTCTATCTGCTGACTGTAACCAATTTCGTGATATAAAATAGGAAAGAATGGAGAAATTAAATAAGATATATGATAATGCAGTGTTTATTATAAAAATAATGATGATACAAGTGATGTGTCTCCTTAGGATAATGCTGATTATCGTTCCGAAGAGTCTAGACGAATACAGTGCACCAAGTGTGGGAATTCACATATTTGGGTATGTACCAACAGGAGTAAGGCCAAAGCTAGATGGTGTCAGGTCAGATTGTTTCCCTTATTTAGAATTACATGTTTTTCTATTTCTCTCTTCTATTGAATTCTTACTCTGTCTTCTGAATTTTGCTACTTCTCTGGAAACAGGACTGCTGTCAGTTTCATCAAGCCAAGGATGGAGATGGATGGGTTGAATATAAAGGGTCGTTGGTTTTTGACAGGCCTCAAAAGGTAGATTCGTCATGACAAATAATTTTGTTAAATTACTGTTACATTGTTTGCATTTTTCTGAATCATTATATTGTTTTCTTAGGTTGAGATTCCACGTGCTTTTGTTTGTGCTGAAAGCAAAATTTTTGATGTGTCAGAATGGGCTATATGTCAGGTCAGTATAACATTAAAAGACAGCATTATTTACTCCATTTAATAGTTAATCTGAAGTTTCAAAACTCAGAACATCTTATTAAGAACCTTATCTTGAGTTTTTGACAATGAAAAGAATTGATTTTTACTCTCCTTTATGCACCTCACAGGGAATGGCTTGCAGGCCAAATACCCATAGACCCAGTTTCCATGTAAACATGGTTGGGTTGGAGAAAAACCAGAGAAGCAACTCAAGTAGATTCCCGTGGGATTTTGATGCTGAAATGATGGATGAAGATGAAGAGGCGTTTGACCTGTGGCTTGAGCAGGCCCTGGCATCTGGTCTCTTTTGTGAGACCTCCAAACGAAGGAAGAGTTGGAGTCCTTTCAAGTTGCCTCAAAAGAAAGGGAAGAAGCAATGGCGAAGAACATCATGTTGATTGTTGATTGATGAGATGAAAGAAATCAAGAAAGAAGGAAAAAGGGTAGGTTGTGAATGGGAAACTTACTTAACCACATTCCATATATGTAGTAGTAAGGTATTAGAAGTGCAAAAATCCTTGCTTTCTATTGCTCATTTGCTCCCCAAGGACTACTACACCCACTTTTACTCCTTTGTACATACACCTAATAAAAATTTCTCATTTGCTAAATGCCTTTTTCATCACCATTTTAAATAATTTGGACACTGATTTAATAACTAAATTTTATTCAAACAGCAGTTGAGTGAATAATACAACTCACGTGGCGTGGGACCCTCTCATTCTTTAAGACACTGCAACTCTGCAATCCTGTCTACACTCCAACTTCAATTGTTTTCTCATTCACAAAACAAAACTTCAAATTTACAAGTACTTTCATTTCTAGTTGTCTCTATAATAATTATAATAATTTTCTTAAGTTAAGATTTATAAGATACTACGTTGATCGATGGTTGAGGTAGATTAATTGATCTAAAACTTTAAACTAATTTAATTTATATGATGAAGTTCATGAGTTTAGTCCAACTTGATGAAGGTGAACTTTATATTTAATGAAAATATAATCGAAATGGTTGAAGTGATTGAATATGGGCTGCAATCCTCGTGATTCATATTTGTGTCGGTTTGAACATGCATTGGATCTATTGTTGGTACCATTTCTTTAACATTTCCACATATATCATTGTCTAAATTTAATATTCTTATCTAAAATTAAGCGTATCACGTATAAGCCACTCCTTTCATTTTCTTTATTTTTTTAAGGATAGGTTTAGAAGGAAAAACTGTACATTATCTTTTTTAAATGTTGGATAACATTAATTTTTGCTAATTGATTTTATATTTTTCACTTGGTTTTAATTATTTTATATAGTTATCGTAAAACTAAATTAATTATCAGAATTAGAAAAACACTTGTCTTTTACATAAAATAATGCAAATAGTCTTAATTAAAAACCTGTTTTTATTTTTTCTTACTTTTGAAACTGGCAACTCCTTCGCATCTATTTTTTTTTAAAAAATAACTTTTACATCTTTTATTTACATTATTTATGTTTTATTAGAATATATTAGCATATATTAAAATAAAAGAAATTAAGATTTTTTTTCTCTCTCACCATCTTTCAGACAGAGTATTCTCTTTTCGTTTTGCTATTTTTGTCCCTTTGTGCTAAATTGGTTTGGGGTGTTTTTGGTTTATTTTTTTTAAGGGCAACTTCTATAATAATCTATTTGTATTCACTTTTAAATATAATAAAAAATAAAAAAATATCATATATATATATATTCTTTAAGATGGTACAGAGTTTTCTTTTCATGAGATGTTCTCTATTTTTTTTTACATAACTATCATTAATTCCACCACTTCAACCTCGACTTTTGTTCTTCTTTTATTGCAAAAAAGAATATAATGACTAAAACTACCTTTATTAGCTTCAACAAGTTGTATATATTATCAAATCACAATTTAATTATTAATCTTATCATTCCTTCTTACCGTGACTTAATCATGATATTGACTATGTGAATCTTGCATATAGAGTTTTGAAAGTTTAAGATCAAATGCTTCTTACCGGGACTTAATCAACATTATCGAAATCTATTTTGTTGGTTAAAACCATTTCTATCAATTTTAGATACAATTCATGAGTATTTTTATCTTTAAACAAAAATGCACACTCAGTATCTTTCTACTGATTTTTGTTCTATATTGCTTGGGTTAGACAATACAAGATTTTTTTATTTATATCAAAGTCATTATTGACGAACTTGTAGTGTGGGATCCTATTTTACTTGAAAAGCATGTTGATATGCTTGAAGGTGTACCACTTGAATATGCACCAATATGTACCAATCCTTCTAGTTATTGAAGTGGAGGCATTTCTTCTTGTTCATGAGTCTCAAGTTCTCTAATTTAATACAAAATATTTTCTCGTGCTCTTCACTACTTTTCACTATACACAAACCTCTCTTAATCTTAGATCTAATTTTTACTAACGGTTATGCTTGTATTGATAACAAATGTGGCGAAAGAGGTCGTGGTGACATCATTTCTAGTAGTCGCGGTAGTGGTTTGAAAATTTTTAATACCAAATTTGTTTGAAGCATGGTCACACTACTAATATTTGCTTCTACAAAATTGATGTCACTTATCAATTGCATGAGTCTCTTCTTCTTTGTGATCTTTCCACACTGCAACTTATCCAGTTCACTTCTTCTTAGTCGATCATCAGAACCCCCAATACTTGGATGAATCCTCATTTAAATCGAGATACTTTCAACACTATGCTTATCAACACATCTTCTCATGGTAATGTCAATTCCACATGGATTCTTGATTCTAGTTCTTTCTTTCATGTTAAGAGGAGTCACATAATATACATCAACTTGGTCATTTTGAGGGTCCATATAAAATTTTAATTGGAAAAGGACAAGGTTTTCATATTGTGGATCTAGCTCTCCATCTTATTCTCTTCCTTTAACTCATATTTATTTTAGAATAAATAATATTTTTCATATTCTCTCTATTACCAAAAAATTAAGTATTAGTACTTTTGCTTAAGACGATTCTATATTCTTTGAGTTTCATCCTTATATTGTTGAATCTAATCTACCCTTCTTCAATTTGGGTTTCCATCAAGCAAATATGATCCTTCTTTGTTTCACTATAGAAATTAATCTTATACTATTTATATTTTAGTATATATGGATGATATTATAATTACTAATAGTTTATTATCTCTTAAAAAACTTAGGCACTTAGACTAATTCTTGGGTATTGAAATCAAACAATGATTTAATTAGTCTCTTCTCATGTCTCAATACATTTGTGATTCTTACAATACCAACTTGACTAAAACTCACTCTATTTCTTCTCCTATGACTTCTTCTTGCATGTTGTCTAAAATAACCAGGGATTTGTTTTTTGATCCTACACTCTATAGATTTGTGATTGGTTCTCTACAATATGTTACTCTTACTCTGAAATTAGCTTTGTACTCAACAAAGTTTTGTCAATTTGTAGTAACTCCTTTTGATACTCATTGGGTGGCAATGAAGAGAATTATTTAGTATCTCAAAGAAATCTTTATGGTCTTTTTATGAAATTTGTTGTTGGAAAACCTCTCCCTCTCTCACTACTATAAGTTGACTAGGCTTTAGATATTAATAATTGTGAATCCACATCTAGTTCTTTCATTTTTCTAAGACCTAATTTAATCTCTTGTAGTCCCGCAAATGACAAGTTATAATTTAATCTAGCACAAAGATTAAATATTGAAGTAATGCTCAGATCGCAAATAAATTAACTAGAATACAAACATTATTACAGGAACTTTATGATCCTTTTTTTACTTTAGTAGTTGAAAATAGTGGTTATTTTCTCATATTTTTATTTTTCACAGTCACACAAAACACATAGAACTAGATTTTTTTTTTTAGTGACAAAATTCTCTCCCAACAGTTTCAAATCTATCATATTCCAGTCTTGGATCAACGGACAAATTTGATGACAAAATCTATATCTCTCACCAAAATTTTTCTACTCAAAAAGCAAACTCAATATGATAAATGTTTTTCATATCTCTCCACCTTAAATTACCTTGAATTTGAGGGGAGCTATTAATATGTATTAGCATATATTATAATAAAAGAAAATAAGATTTTCATTTTTCTCTCTTTATTTTTCTATTACAAATATTTTGTCCTTGATTTGTATTTCTATCTCTTGCTTTTCATAAATTAGTTTAGGACAGTTTTGAACATTTTATTTTTCAGAATAGCTCGTATGTTACTTTTTATGCACTGCTATAGATAAGAGATAACAAAAAATATCATGTTTTTACTAAAATAATATTCACTTTTTATATTTTTAAATAAAGATTTATTTATGTCACATTTTTAATAAATGATATTCACTTTCTTTATTTATTTATAAAAATGTACTCTTTTTAAATTTTTATTTATAAAAAGTTCTTTAATTTTTATTTTAAAATTTTAACTTTTAATTTTCATAAAATTTTATTTAAATTTTAATTAATGTAATATTTTTTAATAAACAAGAAATGTGAGGGTCATTTTATTAAAAAAATACAAAGAATACTTAAATATTGTTCAGTCTTAAGTTATAGCTTCATATTCAAATAATAAATATGAAATTACATTAAATAATAAAAGAATTGCTATTCATTACAAGATTGTCTCCAAACCAAAACTAATTAATTATATTTTTCTAGGAATCTTAATTATAACATTTTAAAAGAATCTTTAATTATTTTCTCCCTTAAGTTTTCATTTATTATTAAGATACTACAGTGGTAAAAACCTTAAATCTAACACTCCTTAACTAAAAATAAAGTAAAAAAACACTTCATAACATCTTATTCCCCATGTTTATTTTGAGATTGTTTTCTATAAACTTAGAAATGCATTAATAAATTTTTTAAAATCTAATAAAATAGTGATATAGTTTTATTTTTTGTCTCTTTCTTTTTCCAACCACAAACAACAAAAATGCATATGTAAATATATAAAGAATAGAAGACTTGATATATTTGATAATGAAATTATCAATATGATCTTGGACTTTATATAAATGAGGACTAAAAAGCATAATCTTCTTGAAAATCTTAATACTTAGATCCATTTGTTCGAAGAGAAAGTGTAGAGTGAAAAATAATTTATGTAAATAATTGAAGAAAAGAATACATTTTCTTTACTTATAAGAAAGTGACAACTGTATCTTTCATATTTTATTTTTCACTTAAGATATATAAAGAGGAAAAAAAAGTTAAGTATGAAAAAACTGAATTTCTTTTATAATTACTCATTACACATTTCTCTTTGTAACGAACATATGGATAATTTTATAATTATTTAATTTTAGTTTATTATTTGTTATTGAAAATGAAAATTTTCTTTTTATGTGACTTTGTCTGAAATCATCAAACACATTTTCATTCTTTTTCACCTTTCTTTATTTTTCTTTCTTTTCTCACATTTTTTTTTCTTCTGATGGAGCATATAAATCAAACTGCATGCTCTGCATGTTGCGTAATCAAAATTAAAATTATTCTTTAATCTCAGAACACAGAACACAGAACACGATCACTAATGTGACAAAATTGCATGCGTAACCAAATTACAATAACAACAATAATGTAACAAAAAATAAGATGAAATGAAGCAAATAAAAGAAGACAAAAAATAATTGAATGTAAAAAGAGAGAGAGCATGGGATCTGAGACTGAGACAACAACATAGAGAGAGAGAGTTAGAGAGAGAGAGAGAGAGAGAGCAGAGACACCGTTCGGTGCTCCGCTGAATACGGTTGTTGTGGCCCCTGCGCTCCGGTGAGTGACTACTTCGATCTTCTTCTTTCCATCTCCTCCAACTTGATCTTCAAAACAATATTGATGTTCTGCCCCTTTTTCACTTCATAGCTGCTCCATTTGTTTGTTCCACCTCATTATCAATTTTTTATTTTTCTTTTTAAATTTTTAATCTTTTTCGCTTTTGCTGAATACCCATCAATGATTTAGACCCCTGATACTGTTCACGGAAGATGCTGACTTTAGAATTTTTGGTGGGTTGAGTTGTAGAACTTCAGAAAACCAATGTTTATGCTAGAGTCTCTGAGAATAGACCTGAATAGAGTTTAAGTAGTTGTAAATAGAGTAGTTATTAGGTTAGGGATAGTTGTCTGATTTTGTATTTACTGTGTGAGAATCATTGACCCTTAGGAATTAAGTGTGCATTTAGTGGTTTATAATTGAATTTCCTTTATGTATTCTATTTGAGAGCTATTGATCTTCTGATAAAAGTATCAGAAGAAGTTTTTCTGGCAGATTATTTAATGTTCAGATGTGTGTTACTTTGCACAAAAAGCTTGTGACTTGCTTCGTTTTGATGGGTTGGGTGGTGTTTGATAGCAAGATTGCAAACTTTGATTGGTTTCTCTTTTCTTTTTTTTGTTTTTTCAAATCAAATTATTACAATTGAATAATGATGATTTCATGTTATCCAAAGCATTTATTACCGGTTGAGCTTCTTAGTGTTAGCAGCTCTCATTTTGTTGAGTAGGTAGGTTTAATGGAGTTTCTGGCCAATATTTCCTCTGTCCCACTTGTGTCCTGTGAACAAATCTTACTTTAGCTTAAGGGTTTGAAGACTGAACTGATTTACTGAATCTCTGTACTATAACTCTATAATTCTTAGTTGTACGATCTTCTGAATAGAGGAGATATTTGTTTGAAGTACTTTCCACACAGGTCTTTCCTCTTGTTGAGTTATGTGGTTCGATCATCTTATATTTTGAAGACAATTTTTGCTTCTTGAAAAATTCCCTTTTTGAATAAAGAATTTGTTTTCACTGTTAGAATGGTGTTTTCTTCACTCTGATTTCTGAAAATTCATAAGCTGAAGTTTTTTTATTAACATGGCCTATTGTTGTAACTGCAGCTTTACACTCAAAAGGACTTCATGTCTAACATAGAGGATAACAAAGATCTCAGACAGATGGACGTGGATGCATCTAATGAGTCAGCTAACACCATGCCATCATCCCAGAAGCAGGTAGTATTCAGATTTTGCCTTTTACCATTCTTAGATCAAAATTTTGACTTCAGATTAGTAATCTAATCTCTCCTCTTGACACAGTAGTAAGTTTGTAAGAATTTCTTATTTTGTGCCTTATGATTTATGAACCTTGTAGGAGGAGGTTGTAAAGAAAAAATATGGAGGAATGCTGCCCAAAAAGCCACCACTCATATCTAAGGTGTGTGTATGTGGATGTTTCTGTGTGTAAACTTTGTTTGTCACTTAATTATGAAATCAAGGTGCTCCTGCCCATGAGTATACAGTGATCAATGTTCATTTGATTTTTCATCTAAAACTTGACTTTATGGTAGGACCATGAGCGTGCTTACTTTGATTCTGCGGACTGGGCACTTGGAAAGGTATTTCTGGAAAATAAACCTCTATAATAGTTGCATATATTGAATTTATTTATTTTTTTTCATTTTTCTGATGCTCTTCTGTGCTGTTGCATGAAACAGCAAGGCGGTGAGAAGCCTAAGGGACCACTTGAGGCTCTTCGACCTAAGTTACAGGTACTTAAGCAATTTTCTGGATATAGTGACTGCTTTCTATGGCTTGATAGTAGTTGTTCTTCTGATGTGTGAATAGCTTGCTGCCTGATGTTCTTAGTCCGTTTCTTGAAATTGTTCTATATCATTTAGATCTATAGTACAAAGAGAGAAAAATGATCAATTGTCTCAAAAAATTAAACTTACAGATAATGTTCCTTTTTCTATGGTAACAAGCTTAGTTATAACTTGTGATTTGTAGTGATATGATTGTGTTAACAAATTGGTTGGTAAAAATGATTGTAGATTTAGTATAAATTGAAGCAGAATAATATGCTATGCATTTTAGACTATTAGATTTTGATTCTGTCATTTAGTTATGACTCTGAGAGGTTGATGATGTCCAAGGTCTTGTTTAAACAAACTTTTATCAATAGTAGAAAATATGTAGGTAAAATCAATTGAGCTTCACATATAAGTTAAAATCAACTCAAAACTCTTTTAGTTTCTTCAAAAATTTAATGTTGATCTTAGCTTATTGAATGCTCAATGTGTTTTACCTTTTTAATTTCTTTTCACATAAGTTCTTATGGACAAGTTTATTCAAACAAGATCATGGTCACTGATTTTTAGCAATAACATAAAGGGTGCTGCTCCATAGCTTCCCTTGTTCTTTCCTACTCCCTTTCTGTACCAATGGTTTAAAAGTGAAAAGAACAAATCTGTAATCATCCTCCAATTTTAACAGAACAAAATTAATGGATTAAAAGAACGAAATCTGTATTCATCCCTCCAATTTTAACAGAACAAAATTATGGCTTGTTTATTCAGGTTTTTCTTAGAAAAAGTAATTTTTAATTCAAATTTTGCTAAACAATTTTTAACTAAATTCGTTTTTTGAGAGAAAAAAAAAAAAAAAACTCATAATTTCATGGTCAGTCCCATGCCTGGGTAAAGTTGTGTTAGACCTTGGCAACCAATTGCAACTCATTGATACACCAGACATGAATCTCTCTCCCTAGGGGACCAAGACTTTGTATTAGTATTTTTTTAAATAAGATCAAAAACCAAAAGCAATGAAAAAAAAGGCATTTTAGAAAAGAGCAATTAATGCATGATTCAACTACAAAGGGGTTTATAAGAAGGGTCAACAAACTTTCTGAAAAGGGTCTTATAAATAAGATCAAAGGGAATATCACAAAGGTGCTTTCTTTCAAATCTTATCCAAATGCACCTTCAATGTGCCTCCTATTTTCATGTGATGTTCATGACAAATTTCTACTTGGTGCTTCTGCTTGTCAGCCAACGCGGCAGCAAACACGTTACCGGAAATCTCCCTATGCTCCTTCAGGAGAAGGTATGTTGTGCTTTGATAGCTTGCTTTGTTCAGTTAAGATGGCTAAACTTATATTTCCCTTCTCCCTTGTGTCTCTCAGCATCATGAAAATGAACTAACTAAATTGTGATGTGTTGTCCTTTTCAAAGAAGGGGGAAGTGTTCCAGCTGAGGATGCACCTTCCAGTGAGTAAGCAGCAATCAGTCTTTTGATGATGTGCTGACTATTGTTCTAATACCTGAGTGAGTAGCTTTCACTATTTGTTGTTTCAACAATAAAGGAAGTTTATCATGTATTCATATTAGCACAAGACAGAACATTTGACATGCATGTACGCAATAGACAATTTACTTGGGATTATGATTTTGTGTTTTGCTCTCTCCCCTCCCATACAACATCACCTTTCTCTCTTTATTTGATTTTTTAAGATAATATAAAAGGTGCAAGATTTAATGTAAACTTGGTTCATACATGAAAACCTTGCACATGTTTGTGTTGCAGTTCAGAGGCTACCTAAAGATCTATTTTTGCAATGATACAAATATTGTGAAACCTATTCATGATCAATCCTTTTCATTTATTAGTGTTGGTTCTTTTACTCATTGTTTTCTGGTTTAATCCTTATACTAAAACATTTGCATTTCATTTGGGTCCCTCCATGTAAACACTCTAGGTTCTTCCTCATTGTTTTTCATTTTGATTCCTACATGATATGTTCTCCAATATATGGTGCCTACCCATGACAAATCTTTTCCTTTTGATCTGTACATGAAAAATTCTCCGAAACTATCAGTGTTATAACTTCATTAGATAGTGACAAATTAAAGTAAAACGGAAAGAAAGTCTCAAAAGTTGTTTCTCAAAGGTCTAAACTTTATGGCATGATGTAAAAGTGGAGTATGCAGGGATGGATTTGAGGATAAACCTTTCTCTTGTTCCTGATTGTTTGAACATCCAAATTTTCATGCTAATGATAGTGTAATTAGTAGAATGAAATAGCACAGGGCCTTGTATAGATAAGTTAGGGCAAAGGCAAAATTTATAGAACGACTTAATAAAATATTTTTTATTTTAATTTCTATTGAAGTACTTTCATTTAAATGGTTTTTCTTGATTGAAATTAAGAACGTCACTATTTTCAACTTTTCTCCTCTTTCATTTTTTAAATCCAGATTCATATTTTTATTCAACATTTTATATTATAATGAAAAGACCACAATATAATAATAAAAAGAAAGAGACTTGAACATGTTTGGAGTTTTTCAATTTGGGGGTATTTTTTTTTTGATCTCTTCAATAAAAAAAATTGAATGCCTAGTCCTTCCATTGTGTAAAATGTTATTTTAGTGGTGAGGGTTAGAGTGCTTGAATGACCCTCATGATGTGATATCAGGTGTATTAGTCAATATTTGTCACTTGAATTTAATTGATTAATATAATTTTTAAAAAATTTATTAAGTTTTTGTTAACTTCACATTACTGACTTTAATCTTTGAAAAATTGTAGTATTCATTTTTTACTTGACTCTTTTTCTTAGAATTTTCTTGAGAAGTGACCACCTATTGGAAATATACTAAAGAAGTTTTCACTATACATTTGTCATCATTCTCTACCAATACCAAGGATTGATGTGAGGAGATTTGATTAGCATATAGGGATTTTGGTTAAGGTTGAAGTTATTGAACTTTTGATTGAAATTTTGAAATATGAAAAAGTGGGAAAAGTTGGTATTTCATATGGCTGAATAAGTTGACTAAAAATGCAACTAATGATGGCATGAAAGAAAGGTACTACTATGATTTAAACCCGCTGAATAAAAATAGCATTTTACAAAGAATAAGAAATGAAAACTTTCAATTGGAAAGTAAAAATAGAGTATCCCCATTTTGGAGAACTAAAACATATCTAAATCTTTAATAGACTTAAAAAAGAAAAAAAAAAAAAAAAAAGCTTGCTAATAAATTAAATTCACATTATAAATATTGAGTAGACCACTGATTGTATATCACTAATGTCATTTACGTCATTCAATCGTAAATTATAAAATCAATTCACAAAATTAAAAGACTAAAAAAAATAATGATTAGAGTACTGAAATAAATACTGCCTTCGATTTGAAAAATAAAAAATATATTTAAATTAATAAATAAATAAATAAAAGTGTAAGTTGATGTTTTGTCCGACAACAGTTTGATATTTGTGATCCACTTTGATTGGATGAAATTAATAGGGATTATATTTTAAATAATAACAATATTAATAATAAGATGCGAAAAATTAAGTTAAACATTATTTTCATAACTGCCTTTTTGTTAAAATAGTTTTGTGGAGCGTACTAACTTCTATATCACATTATAAAATATATAAAATTAAGATAATCACTTCATAAGAAGCTATGCACTATAATGATTAAAAAGTGATTTAAAATTTATGCGTAGTTACAATTTTAATCCTTATATTTTGTAAAATTCACAATTTTGTTTTCTAAATTATTTTCATATAATTTTAATTTCTAAGATAATGAAAGTAAAAATTGTATAAAATTGCCAACAAATAAATATTAAAGAATCAATATTGCATAAATAAATTCAGAATCTAAAATCACTAATAATTAAAAATTTGAATGGTATGAAGTATTGGAACTAAATTTTAAATGGTGATGGGTGTTGGGTTCTGGCTAGGGGTGGCTCAAGGCCCAAGCAGCTAAAGCAACCGCTTTAGGCCTCAAGGTTTCAAAGGCCTCAAAAAAATTTAATATGCTTAGGTCTCAAGGTCATAAAGGTTTTAAAAAAATTTAATATTCTTTAGGCCTCAAGGCCTCAAAAAAATTTAATACTCACATATTATTATAAAATAAAAAATATTTAATTTTAAAATTATACTAAAAAAATTT
>Ga0209489_105544_pt1 | contig 21727 bp, 9 predicted proteins | sample SiratrowhiteBW_FD_187527 | JGI IMG/M metagenome (GOLD analysis project Ga0209489, IMG submission 187527) | Root nodule microbial communities of legume samples collected from California, USA - Siratro white BW (SPAdes) (version 2) | ecosystem: Host-associated > Plants > Roots > Nodule | place: USA...
TTTTTTATTTTTTATTTTCTGTTTCTTTTTTTTTTTCTTTCTTAAAATATTTTATTTTTTTTAATTTTAAAATATTTTGTTTTTTAATTTTAAAATATTTTGTTTGACTTTTCATGGTCCTGCAGTTACAAAGATGATATGTATGAATGTATAAAGATAGAAAATGGTATTACAATAATTACATTATGTGGGGCTTGATTTAAATCTGAACTTTATTCAGTTAATTATTAATCTCTTTGTTCTTTTAACTTTTAATCTTAATTGTCCCTGCATTATTTTTTCAGTTCATTTATTTATTCAAAACAATTAAAGAAATAAAAAAAAGGGGAAGTGGGGTCAGATTGTGAGAGAATTTCTGGATTTTCTTTCTGCTAATAGAATTTTGTATTTATTTTGGTGTATTTGTTTTACAAAATAATAAAATACTAATTTTAAAATTATTCACTGGTTAGAGACTACGGCTTGTTTCAGATGAATAATAACGTTATGCTTTATTGCATATCCACGTTAAATAGTTTGAGTATCTATCTTTATGTGTCTATTTGTCTATCAATATATTTGTTTGTTTATTTATATGGTAAATAATCACACAAAAAATATGTTTTAGTAGAAATTATTTGGAAGTTTAGTAATCATGAGTAAAATTAAATATTTATGATAAAATCAATGGATTGAACTTAATGATTTTAATTGTATTTAATAAATATTAAATAGTTTGTATTAATGTTATTTTTCTGGTAATTATATTTTAATAAGATTAATTATATTTTAATAATTAATCTTATTTTTGATGATTTTAACTTGTAAGTAGTATATTTTATTTATTGCATACTTTTCTTTTGAAATAATAATTAAGGATATAAATTATATGATAATTATTGTAGATATATATACACAGACAGATCAGTTACGCTATCTTTTAATTTAATTTCATTCAAATCATAAACATTGTATAGTCCTATTTGCATGATTATGTTTATTCCCAATTTATTTTTGTAACTGCTGAATTGATGATTTGACAATTGGATATGATGCTTATAGGTTTAAAAAATAAATTTACGTTTTATACAAAAAAAAGACTGACTATTTGAAAATGAAAATGTAATATGTATAATTTTTTTTCAAAATATGTAATATTTTTTAAAGAAAAATAATCTTCTAATGATGGTTTTACAATTATAATTATAACAATACATAAGATAAAAAGTATTAATATTATTATATAATAATATAATGATGATGATAATACGCATAATTTATAAGTGCATATAAAGGAATATGGAGTTTTCTTGTACACAGTTTATATTTTATTTCTATAACTACTACTAAAAACTATTATTCCTATCTCACCATATATATTATTTAGTTTTTGTTTTTTATGTAGTTGTTCTTCTCGAATAATTATACTTCCAAGATTATTCATTCTTTAAGTGTATACCACTATTTATTATTTAAATTATATTTTTTTTAAGTACAGAGAGATAGAGTATCTCTCTTTCCCTAAGACTATATTACGTCTATAGGTTATCTCTTTCCCTAATAATATATTATAACTGTAGGTTAAGGATATTATAAGATTCAAATTTAAATTTTAGAATGACCGTTAATTTAATTTAACTAAATTTATTAGTATTATTATTAATAATAATAAGAAGAGGGGTTTAAATCTAATTCATTCTTAATTTTTTTTAAAGTAAAACTACTTTTTCCTAAAATTAAGGATGTTTTTAAAGTATATATTAAATTAATTAATTAATTAATTAAAAAATTGAAAAAAATACCATATTAATAGTTGATCATGAAAATCTTACATTTAAAAATAAATTTCATTATTTTAACACACAAATCTATAATATTTATTTTGATCCAACTTATATCTTACTTAACTAGTAAACAAATTTGAAAAAGGTCATATGAATATGGATGTAAATTTAGTTTATATTGATTTGAGAAGTTATTAAATTTTAACATATTAGATGGCATATTTTTTGTATATTTGGAAATTTAATTTAAAAATTACTAATCATTAAAATTAGAAATATAGCCGTATTTATATTTACAAAATTAATATTTATATTTATAGAATTTATTTTTCTAACGATATTCATATCTATTTTAAAATTTCAATATTCAAGTTACTATCATATATTGATTCATTTGAAAGTAAAGATAGAATCAATTTATTTTTTCAAATAATATTTATATTTATTATATTCTCATTTAGTTAATTGAGTATTATATCAATTTTTTTTTATAATTTATTTTTATACTTAATTTGTATAATTTGTTAAAATTGTGATTGTATGCATGATTTATGGTACATCTCTATCATATTCATTTATAGTTTAGAGGTTAAAGAAAGAGTTATTAAAAGTGATATCTCATTATTGTCGTCAGAGTTTGGATATGCATGAGACACAACTGGCCTCACAACAGAAACATTCTTTTTTTATAATTATTATTTATAATAACTTTAACTGTTATTTCGAAGATTTGTAAGGTATGTATAGACCAAACATGACAATCTTTCAGAGGATGATTGAGTATTACCACATGTCTGAATGAACTTTTGTAGAAAAAGGAACTCAAACTACAGGACCACAAAATAAATAAATAGGGAGTAATGTATATTGGAAGGTCATGTGTGTCGTATCTGAAAGATATCATGAGCCAAATAATTAAATTTATTTGATTTACGGTGAAAAAAATACTTATTTATCTAATAATTTTAATTACTTTCAACATATTCTTTTATATAATGGTTATAGTTATTTAATATTTATTTCACTTGTACAATATGACATATTTAATTTATTTTAGTCATTCACTATGCAATTGTCTAATTTTTTTCTCGGAAATGCAAGCGAAAAATATAAAATTTCAAAAGTCCTCTAATTTTTATCAATTTCAATGACCTAATTCTTGATAGTTGTGAAAAGAATTGCATTCTACCAATATAAAACGATGATAATAACTTAGTCTATATATTAACGAGTAAACCAAAAGATGTTTACAATAGATATCGGACAACAATCTTTCAATTTAACTATTTGAAAATAAAAATGTAATATATATGAATTTTTTAAAATATGTAATATTTTTGAAAGAAAAATAATCTTCTAATGATGCTGTTACAATTATAATTATAACAATACATAACATAAAAAAAGTATTATTGTTATTATTGTAATAATATAATAATGATAATAAATAAGCATAATTTATAATAGCATATAAAGGAATATGGTGTTTTCTTGTACATATTTTATATTTTATTTCTGTAACTACTGAAAACTATTATTCCTATCTCACAATATATATTATTTAGCTTTTGTCTTTTTATGTAGTTGTTCTTGTCGAATAATTATACTTCCAAAATTATTCATCCTTGAACTGTATACCACTGTTTATTATTTAAATTCTATTTCTTTAAAGTACAGAGAGATATAGCATCTATCTTTCCCTTACACTATATTATGTTTATAGGCTATCTCTTTCCCTAACTAATATATTATAACTATTGGTTAAGGATATCTCAGCCATCTACAGTTATAAAATTCAAATTTAAATTTTATAATGACCGTTACTTTAATTTAACTAAATTATTATTATTAATAAGAAGTAGGTTTAAATATATATTAAATTAAATTAATTAATTAATTAATTAAAAAATTGATAATTGATAATGAAAATCTTACATTTGAAAAAGAAATTTCATTATTTTAACACACGAATCTATAATATTTATGTTGATCAAACTTCTATATTACTTAAATAGGAAACAAATTTGAAAAGGGTCATATTAATATGGATGTAAATTTAGTGTATATTAATTTGAGAAGTTACTATATTTTAACGTATTTGATGGCATATTTGTGTATATTTGGAAAATTAATTTAACAAATTACTAATCATTGAAATTAGAAATATAACAATATTTATATTTACAAAATTAATATTTTATGAAATTTATTTTTCTAAATATTTATTTTAGAGTTCCAAGATTCAAGTTACTATTATATATTGTTCGATTTGAAACTAAAGATGGATCAATTTATTTTTTTTAAACAATATTTATATTTGTTATATTCTAATTAGTTAATTGAGTATTATATTAATTTTATTTTTTATAATTTTTTTATATTTAAGTTGCATAATTTGTTACATTTGTGGTCATATGAATAGTGTATTATGTATTTCTATTATATTCATTCCTAGTTTAGATGTTATAGGAAGAACTATTAAAAGTGATATTTCATTATCAATATCATGGTTTGGATATGCATGAGACATAATTGGCTTTACAATAGAAGTATCATTTTGTGATAATTATTATTTATAATAACTTTATTTGTTGCTTTGAGGATTTGTGCTAAGGTATAAGGTATGTATAGACGGAATATGGTAAGACAATCTTTACTTATAATTATTTAATTATTTGCTATCTACTTATAATTTATTATATAAAGAATTTCATCCATATTAATCAACATATCAATTTCATCTAATATTTTACTCTAAACTTGATCATCCATTTGTTATCGAAACATAATCATTATAACAACTTTCAAGTTCCTAATCATTTTAGCCAAACAAATTGGTATTATGAATAATGTAATTGAAATACATATTTTACTTCCTTATATTTGTATTTTGAATTGTGTAGTTTAGAATATAATATTACCTTCCATATTGATCAATCCAAAATATAAAATTATATATTATATTAAGTGCTCTCGAATACAAAATTTATGTTTTGTATTGGCCAATCTAAAATGACAAATTTACTTTAAGTATTAGCTTACATATTATAATTGGTTATCTATTTTTCCACTGTCAGTGAGAGGACATGATACAATATAAGTGATAATAGATTAGTTGATGAAAAATGCACTTTTTCTTTTAGTGAGTTTTAAAATATCTTTGGTGAATCTTGTACAATTATATGTTCAAGAGACAGTGAGAGTGCATAGAAAGCTTTCCAACATTAAATTAGATCAAGATTTGGGGTTTACTTAAATTATGGTAAACTTTGTCTTAGACTTTGAAAAAAAAATGTTGAAAATGATATCATAAATTAATAAAAAGACAAATTTTGTTTGATTTTTTAAAGAATGATAAAATAATAAGTTGACATTCAATTTTTTCTACTTTTTATACATTAATATTACTTACAACTATAAACTAGTAATTTTCTTATACATAATTTATTTTAGGTCTTGATTTATTTTTTAAGATTTGAAACCAATATGGAAGAATTTCTTTTAAGATGTCTCACTTTTCAAATGTAGTGACTTTCCTTTGAAATCTTTATTTATTTGTGATGTTATGAGGATTTATAAAAAAAAAAAAATACAAGAAGTTAGAAATACAAAACTAAAATTATAAATTGACATTCATTCTTACCTTTTATCTTTATAAATTTTTACAGATTTCTTTTAAAATAAAATTCATTATATTATGTTATAGTGTGACAACATTATTTCAAGTAAGACAACGAAGAGATTTTATAATCTTATTTGAAAACAAGTTGTAACATTATTATTATTATTATTATTTTAATATTAATGACTATGTGTTGCTAATAATAAACATGACTGGATAAATATCCAATGTGACTTTAAAGCTTGAAAATTAGTGAACTAACTTAGTGAAAGTGATGAGAAAATTGAATATAGCTCTCATGTGATAGTAAACCAATGTAAATATTGTTATTTTCCTTTATGTCCTATACAATGCATCCGAATTGAACATTTGATTGTATGCCAAAAGAAATTAAAGAAGATTTGACATCTTTAGTTAATAAAAATATTTTTTAAAGATTATCTTGATTTAAATAACATTATTCATTTATTTATAAAAATATTTAAAAGTTTAATTTATCTCCTTTTCAACTCAATCTTTTATTCTAATAAAAAATATTTTCAAAGATTCGTATGATTAAAACATACTTAATCTACTAAATATTTAACTTAATAATATTTTGTATTTTTATTCAAATTTATTTTTATTATGGTTTTTTTCCTTTCTCATGTTCTCATAAATATGGTAATAACTTTAATTAAATTTGAGCTATTAGATCATAACATTCCTTTTATTATAATTAATTAATTAAAATTATTTTTAGTGAACAATTAAATTATTATTAATATTTATTAATTATAAAAAAAAGTAACAACTTGTAATATATCCTAGTGCAATACTTGAATATACACCATTATCATATTTTATTTTCTAATCATAACCACAAGATCCTTATTGTTATATAATTGATTATTTACTACAATTGATTATTTACTATGTGATGAGAACGTAGTTAGAAACTCACAAAAATGGTAAAGGTAATATAAGGGTAAGTTACAAGTGTAAAGAAGATTAAGACAAATTAAGTTTTTAAGACTTGATTTCTTGAATGAAAGATTATTGTTCTTGGCTTAGCTTATGGTTCGATCTAAGAGGAAACCTAAAGAAGGTAATCAAAGTATGCTTAAAGCTTTTTTCAAATGATATAGGGTGGTCCTTGGTTATAAATCTTGGAGAAAATAAGATAAGGTTGTGGAGGGTGATGTTTAAGGAAGGTGGTGGTTTGTAATGATCTTAATTTGAATTATTAATAACCTTTTTAGAGGGTTTCATTGTGGAATGCTTAAGGAACCTAATAGTCTAGGTTTGATGAATTTTGGGTGGTTTTAGTTAGGCCAAAATGTTAAAGGCTGAAAGCTTGGCTAGTGGTGGAAGTTGGTTTCTCATTTGAATTTTGGAAGTTTGTAGGAAGGAGGGTTTGGCCATTTATAGTTTATGTTTTAGTGTACCTTGGCTTGCTAAGAATGTGTTGTATTTATGATACCATGTGTTGTGGTTGTTGAGAAAATTCGAGGGGGCATAACCGGGGAGATCTCACAAGAAGGAGAAATGGACCAAATATACATAAGGGAATGACACCACCTTTAACCCAAAACCTTAAGGCAGTAGGTTTATGGATCTTCTTTCTTATATATTGCTTAAATTTCTCATTTTTATTCAATGTGGGACTTAGACTCACACTTGGATTCCTAACAAAATGGTGGAAAGATAAGGGATAACATATTAGCAAGATATAATATAAAAATAAGCATTGCAATGTAATAGACAATGGATGTGATTAGAGATATCCTTGATATGATCTTGCCACTTTCAAGCTTCACAACTCAAGACACAAATATTAGAAAGAATAAAGAATAGTCATTTAGTTTAGGTTGGTGTAGGTCATTTTTTGGAAGATTTTTGGCTTGGTTGATCTACATTTTATGTGATCTTTAAGGGGTATTTTATGTGATCTTTAAGGGGTATGGGGAGTTGGAAGGTTAGGTAAGGGTTGAGGCATATATTATAAGAATCTTGAATGATCCTTAGAGACAAGAATGTGTAAAAATTTGAGGAAGATATTATCAAGATGGGGTAAGGTGTATACGTGACGGAGGACCACTTGGAATACCACGTATAGAACCACTTACAAGGACCGTGACTACAAGAACAAAGGAGGAAGAGAGGCTGTAAAAGACTATTCTTTTATGGATGGTACATTATTAGAGTCTTCATTGTCTTTTGTAAAGTTTTGGAATAGAATCTTTGTATAGGAATAGTTTTTCCTTTGTATAAAAAAATATAAAAGCTTAGGTGGGCTAAGTTTTGGGCCAAAACTGAGTAAACTACAACCTACATGACTATAGAGAGTTGGAAATTGCAAGATTTAAGGTATATGGGACTTGGGACATGTGTATGTGAAGGAATTACAAGTGTCACTGCACTTTGAACATTTTAATCTCACATCTCTTAGACTAATGAGTGTTAAGAGCTCCTAAGCCTATAAACAAAAGCCTACCTATTTTAAGATCACTTGGAGGACCACACATAAGTCACTCACAAGGTCCATGGTTAGAAGAATAGAGGAGGAAGAGGGGCTTCAAATGACTCTTCTTTTATGGAGGGTAGAATCTTTTGTATAGTAGTAGTTATTCCTTTGTATAGGAGTAACTTTTCTTTTATATAAAATAAAAAAAAAGTTTAGGTGATAAGTTTTAGGCCCAATTGAGGGTTTAAACCCTAAGATGCAACCCTCCTCATTTGGTAAGTCAAACGTTAATTGAGGAGGTCAAAATGAAATAAAACACAACCTACTACAAGCCTACATAACTATGCACAAGAAAGAAAACTTAGAGCTTATAAACACTTGGAAAATGCAAGATTTAAGCAATATGGAACTTGAGATATGTGTATATGAAAATTACAAGTGTAAGGAAACTCAGAGCTTATAAACACTTGGAAAATGCAAGATTTAAGCAATATGGAACTTAGGATATGTGTATATGCAAAAATTACAAGTACAGTTGCACTTTGAACATTTTAGTTCCACACTTCCTAGACTAATGAGTGTTAGGAGCTCCTAAGTCTATAAATAAAAGCCTACCCCCACTTTTGTAATCACTTTGAAATTGAATAAGAATTTGACTATGCATTTTGCTTGTCTTCTTATTTATTTAAAGTCACTTAGTTTGGGAGTAATCTTCTCCTAGGTTCACCATCAAGAAATATTCCTTGGAAGCGAGCACCTTTCTTGAGTTTCTCTTTAGAAACTAGTGAAATTTTGAAGTTTTCTTAGAGTCTTCCGCTGTCTCCAAAAAGGGTTTCCATCACTACCCCTGCTATTGTACTCACTTTGAAATTGACCTTGAATTTGACTGTGTATTTTGCTTATCTTCTTATTCTTTTAAAGTCACTTAATTTGGGAGTAATCTTATACTAGGTTCACCATCAAGGAACCTTCCTTGGAAGTGAGCACCCTTCTTGAGTTTCTTTCTAGAAAATTGTGGAAAAGTTTGAAGTTTAATTAGAGCCTTTCGCAGCCTTTAAAAGGCATTTCCATCAAAAGGGTTGGAGATTGGATTCTTTTATGATTACTTGGGTGAGATTTGTTGTGGAATGTATGGGGAATAAAATGGTGTAGGTTTCTTAATTTAAGATGATGATGATTTGGTAAAAAGGGAAAGGGAGAATTTGATATTGCTTGGTTTATTAAAGGATTTGGTGTATGATGGTGGTTTGGGTTAAGAGATAACTATTTTATGTTGTTCTTAAAAGAAAGGACACAAAAGAATAAGGATGGAAAAATAATTTAATTATAAAGGAAATTGGAATCTTCCCATAAATGTGGCTTCTTATTGAATCCATAGAGATGAAATTGATCTCTTCAAAGCCTTCCGCCTCAGATAAGCAAAAAGGGCACTAACAAGAGAACCTAAGGGAGATAATTGTCACCTAAACATTGTTTAAGGACTATAAACTCTCTAGATAAAGAGGAAAACTTTAACAATCATGTATTGAATTCTAATCAAGTTGTGGTAGAAGGCTTACTTAAGTTCCTTTATATAGGTATTTGGTTGTAGCTAACCAAGGCAAAGAGGGTTGTGGGACTTGATTACCTTCTCTAAATAAACCCTATGAATGTATAGATGTCATTCCTTCCTTATTCTACTTTGAGACTAGCTTACCCTTTATCTAAACAAGTTGGATGTAAACTAGCGAACATGTGTTAATTTCCATAATATTTATTACATGATTTATTTTTTACTATATTTTTATAATATTTATATTATTCAACTTGTACTATAACATCATCTCTTTTAAGCTTTCCGTGATATGAAGACTCCATTTTCAAGATTACAGATGGTGGCGAGTATCATACCAAGTGTACGCAACTAAAAGGTTGAAATGACCCCTGAGGACTCTTGCTTCCCTATATTGGATGCTCCACGAAAGAAAAAATAAAATAAAAAACCACTTAGAAAAACTCGACTAGGCATCCTCACGCTAACAAGAAGAAATAAAATAAGGCTTCCAAACACTCAAGTTAATTTCTATTTCAAAGTTGTTTTTACAAAGCATGTAAATACTCCTTATATAAGCTTAGGAGACATATTATAACTATCTTAAATAGAGGCATGAGACTGAATTTTACACATAAGCACTTGGGATTACTATTTTAACCTAGGTTAGCCTGTTCTAATATCCAAACAAAGGTTATGCTAAAGAAATATTAATCTCAAACAATTTGTAATATAGGTATTATTTGAAATTATATTTCCTACATATTTATACTTTTATGAGTCCTTATAGTATTTTTAGTTTGGTGGAGATCCTCTTCAAATCCTTAGTCTTACTTCTAATAAATACTCTTTTAAAAGTTTCATGCATTTGTTTAACTATTAGTCTTGTGATATAGTTTCATGCATTTGTTTAACTATTAGTCTTGTGATATAATAAGTCCATCGAACTTCATCGATCTAGCCACTTTGAATTTTAAATTTTCCATTAAAGTTTATCAGTGAAGATGATTAAAACATAAATGAGGATGAGTTTGATTGAATTCAACATGTTTTACTCATCTTTATGAAAATGGTGTTAGATAAGTGTATTATCTACTCTAGTTAATTCTTTACAATAAAAGCATATATAGGCACAAGATGATCAAAACATATAATGATTAGAGAAAAAATAATAGATATATAAACACTAAAGATTAGAGCATATGTAGATATAATACAACCTAAAATATAAGAAGATTAAAGCTTAAACATTAAAGACATAAACAAAAGATATCAAAACAAACACGAAAAGAAAGTTCAAGCATATAAGAGACATGTATGTATGAGACACTTTTGCATTAAAATAAAGTTTATAAATAAGACTTCATGAATAAAGTAAATGAAAGGTGCATCTAAAGCTAACAAATAAATTTAATACACCTTTGTCACAACAAAAAGGGTGACAAAAGGCTAACATTGCACATAGTTAGATGGCATGCCGAAAGGGATTGGTCGTGGTGAGAAATTTTTTCTTAAGACGATCCCTAGTGTTGATGTTACCTATGTTAATTTGTGTTGTGCCAAGATAGGAAAATAAAGAAAGAAAACTACTAGAAGAAAACTCTTGATTTTTTTGTGAATAAAAAGGAAAGGCTAAATTGTCAAGCTTAGTGCATAAGTAAATTAAATCCTCACAAAGAAAGAAAGAAAATGGTATTGAAAGATTATCAACAAACTCAAGATTGTTTAGGAATATCTCTTACTTTTTAGTTATCTTTTTAGTGAGAAATTTCTTCTTAAGATGATCCCAAGTGTTGATGTTACCTTTTTGCTTTTGTATTTTGTTGAGATAGAACTCTTGATTATTATGAATTAAAAAGCTTAAAAGGTTCAAAGTTAGGAAAACTTATCCTTTGGGATAGAAAAGCTGTGACAATTTGGAAATAAACAGCAAACAAATCTCTTTGAGAGATTAGAATTTTTTGGAAAAGCTACCTCTAATTATAAAACAATTTTAGGTTCAATTTTCTCAATCAAGCTATGAAGGAGTGCCTTATTTAGAAGTGTAATTTGGCTACCTTTAAAAGATTATTGTTATATTTGATTTAATGAAATATTTTAGCATTGAGTGATACATTTTTTGGTACCTGTTTCATTCTTTTGTTTCTTTTTTTTTTATACTATTATTTTGGATAGATTTTGGCCTAAGGGTCACTTGGCTAACTTCTTAATGCAAAAATTGTATTTGAATTTTCTTGTACTACTTTTATCTTTTAGATTGAGAAGCTATAACACCAAATATTGCGAGATTTAATCAAAGTTTCACAAAATTTGCACTTATAATTTTGGAAATGCACAAACTTAAGAAACACAAGATTTAGTTAAAAATCACCTTACACATTAAAAGTAACTATGATTCAGTGAAAGAAAACCAGCAAGAAGACATATTACTAAAAACAAAAAATATGAGTAAACTGGAAATGGTATTAATTGCTCAAAGAGTATAAGTCTTGAAACTTAGTCAAGAAAATATTTCAAAGAACACAAAGAGACAAAAAAAACCTAGTTAGCAACAAATGTCATTGTGATAGTTCTTTTAGAATTTGATGTTCTTGGATAATTTTTTGAATTTTGATGTTTTGAACTTAAAATGGATCAAGCTCTGATATCATATATGATGGAAATTTGATCAAAGATTTCTTTAAAGGGAGGACTTTGCCAAGCTTTAAAGCAAAGATAAGATTAAGACAAGTTAAGCTTCTAAGACTTGGTTTCTTACCTTGATTCTTGGTTGTTTACGATCACAATTAACTCGTGGGAAGGTGAAGGGAAGAGTAAAGGCTAGTTTGATTCTTGAAGGTTTTTGCATCATTCTTAGAAAGAAACTTTGAGTTTCCTAAAAGAAGGGTTGACAAAAGCATTATTTTACAAGAACATGGTTCTTGGTTGGTGTTTCTTGGGGCATATGTGTTCTAAAGGTAGGATCCGATTTTGGTTACCTAGGAGAACGCCTTGGAAGGCTTATTTTGAATTACAAAAGGGTTTTAGGAGGCCAAAAGGTGAAGGGTTGAAACGGGGTTGTAGGTATTTCTTAGAGAAACTTTGGTGTTCCTTGATAGCTTTCTTGGTTCAATTTTGAAAGTACGTAGGTAGGTAGGAAAGTTTGGTCAAACAAGATTTGTAATTTTGGTCTTAAAAAGCTTTTAGAGGTGGAAAGACACCAGATAGAAGCTTAACAAGAACACATAAAAAATGCAAAAATGGAAGATAAAAAAGAGATGTTCCTAACTTGAACAAATGCAGGTAGGGTTGGATACTAAGAAATTGAAGCAAACGAATTAATTGAAGCAACTAATAATAGACTACTCTTATACAATCGACAATCATCTCACAACCCGAGTCGATTAAAACGGACTCAACCTAAAAAGTCTCATGCAATAGATGCATTTATATGATGTCATTTCTTCTATTAACTGCATAATTGACTAAGAATGGCTTCTTACGATAATCTTGACATTGAGTATTAACCTTTAATGTATGAAAGCTCCTTTTAATATTTCCATATATACGTAAAAATCATAGAGATAAAAAGTGTGTTTCAACCACCTCATTGTTTTACAAGCAGAAGATGTCGTTAGAAAGTCATGACCCTCTAAAAAGAATTTGGCAAATGATAAATCTAAATCATGCAACCTTCAACAGCCTTATTCGGACGCATATATAAGAATACACTTCCTTTACGAAAACAACCAAGGTTCAAAGATATAACAAGTGTTTCAACTGTTTATATAAAAATGTTAAAAAAGCTTAAAGTGTTAGAAGTGTAGATCATCTTCTAAATGACTAACATAAAGAGTGAAAATATTTATAAGCTCTTCACTATGTGAAGCAGTACTCTCTAAAGCAAGGAACATAGAATTTTATATTCACTCTAGAAAATGTAAACCTTATAATCAAACAACTTTTATTATGTACTCATGCTTAAACTCAAGAGGAGTTTAAGTGGATAACCTAAAGTGACTTTTGTACTTGGCTAGGAGTGGATTTGTATACTTAAGTAGTCAAGAATTACTTATTCATTACAAGTATATATTTGTGCTTAAACTCAGGGGGAGTTTGAGTTAGCCTAGAAAGACTTTTTGTACTTGGTCTAGAAAGACATTATGTACTTAGATAGTTAGAAATTAATTTAAGTACTTAATAAAAGTCAAAAGTGACAATGATAATACTTGTAATTTGTTTTATATAGTGAAACCCTTTTACAATTTGTATTAGAGAACACTACAAGAAGAAAGCTATTTAGAGACCAATTTTTAGCTACCAAATGAAAAGATTGTTAATTATGACCAAAATAGTCACCAAATTAAATTTTGATTGTTAAATAACTATAAAATAAAAGTAATGATTGAATTTAGTGACCAATTAAGTCAAGATAATTGGTATCTAACATTAATTACCAAGATAATTAGGTCACTAAAACCTTCGTAGCTAATGTTAGATACCAATTATCTTAACTTAATTGGTCACTAAATTCAATCATTATTTTTATTTTGTAGTTATTTAGCAACCAAAATTTAATTTGGTGACTATTTTGGTCACAATTAGCAACCATTTCATTTGGTAGCTAAAAATTGGTCTTTAAATAGTTTTTTTTCTTGTAGTGGAACTAGTTGTAGCACAAGTTGGGGGTGAAATAGTCTAAAATTATGGTCAATCCTTCTATTATCACTTCCAAATACTTGTGATCGTGTTTTGTAAAACCATCAAAAGACCCTTACATAGCGTTTATTAAGCTCATTATGAATAGTTTTCCTAAAGTATGTTTAATAGCTTTATTTAAATACCTCTCTTTATGTAGAAAACATGTTATTTTACATTGTTTATTAGAGATTAAGAAGTGTAACATCAAGCAATGAAAAATTTCTTGTAATTGTTTATATGTACGAGTGGCTTAAAAAGTTATATATGAGGACTATAGTATGTGATTAGTGTTATAAGTAGTCTATAGAAACTTGAGTATGAGTCCCTATGTTGTAAGAATAATTGTTGTAGTTAATGATATGGAGGGTCAAGATATGTATACATGGTGAATTAGCAAAAGTAAAAATTACCAAAGAGTCACATAGGGATTATATGTTGGATCTTATAAGTAAAATAGGAAAAACTTCCTATTTTCCTATAGAGTAAGCTCTAACATGTTATTTTCAACATTTTATTTACAAATTATTTGTATGATATCTTGCTTCATAAAAGTGTTATATATATATACATATATAATATGTTGTATGAAAATTAATCTTAAAATATGTATGCATATTACTAATGATCTATTATTTTGATTATACTTATTAGAAAATTTGAAAAATTTACTGATATTATTACAATTATTAATTGAAATAAAATTAGAATGGTACGAGTAATATAGCATGTCATATCTAATAGTATTAAAACAATTTCTTCTATCACGCTTGAACTCCATTTTTTTTTATGTTTTGTGTTCTTACATTCTCTTTTGACAAATAAAAATGTGAGGTTATTTTTAATCTTTTGTTGAGAAATAAAGAAATTTAGTAGATAAAAAATAACAAAATAGAATTATGAGCTATTAAGATTAGTTGAGGTAGATAACATAGTATAAACACATAAAAAAACTATTATTAGTTAGTCCAATATAAATAATTAGGTATGTTTGATGTGCAAAAAATTGCATAAAATTACTTGTGATATCTTTATATTATCAAATGAGGCAAACAAATTGGTGGAGATATGATGAGTACAGGAAAGAGAAAGATCTTTTATTAATAATTAAAATACTTGTTTCAATATTTACCAAATAATTTATTTTAATTGTATTTTTTATATTATTTACTTTGTATTGTCTTTTATTTGTAATTTGTCTTGTAATTTTCTTTAAATTTATAGGATTTATTTTGTTAAAATTTTACGCACAAATAGTAATTGTAATTGAGTTTTTTAAAGTCGCAAAGTTTTATTTGTTTGAGCAAAGAGTGGAGAAGCAAAGAGTGGAGAAGCAGTGAGAAGGTGTGGACTATTAAGAAGACATAAAATTAGTGAAGTTTTATTTGTTTGAGCAAATAGTGGAGAAGCAGTGAGAAGGTGTGGACTATTAGGAAGACATAAAATTGGTTTCAAACTGAAATTAGTTCAAGTCCAATTTGAATATCAAAGTTTGAACTAAACAAGAGGAAGAAAATCAAAATAAGAGCTATAAAAACATGTACAATACAATAAGAAACAAGGAAAATGTGACCAAGATATGTTCATGCCTTTGATTTTTGGCCATGTTCTTTTAGGATAGCATTTCGATTTCAAATTTTAAATTTCTCTCTTCTTTTATTTTAAAATTGACATATAACTTGTGTATGCATATGTATGTGTGTGTATGTGAGTCAATGTATGTGTGTTTGCATGAGTGTGTTTTTTCTTTCATTAATGTTATAGTCTTGTTTTCTTTGTTATATCTCCTATATAATTGTTTTCTTAAATTAATCTTGTTGATTCTTTTGTATTCTTAAGTTGTTGTTATATCATTACGCTAATTCTGGACTCTTATACATATGTTATTTTATGATTGAAACCATTGACTAAACTTCTCATGAATTCAAATTCATTTTATGAAACATAAAAGATATTCAACTCTTGATATGTGTCAATACTCAATTTCATCCGGATAATAATAAAAAAGGTAATAATTTAAAAAAAAATTAATTAATTTTAAAAAACTAAGATAAAAATAATTTTAACTTTTTAAAAAAAATTATTTATTGAATTTTATCATCTCTTCTTTTATTCCCAAAAGTAAAAAATAATCATAATGAAAATTAAAAAAAAAAGTTTTTTATGTTTATCTTTTATTTTATATAGATTAAATGGGTGCAAAGGTGTAGCCCGTTCCCTTCCCTTGTCTCTTGGGTCACACCCCTTATTCACTCACCAACTCTTGGGCCATTTCTCACTTTTCACTCCTCTTAATAAGCACCCTCAAATCTCCAAGATCCTCTCTGTACGCTCCTGCTTTCCTCTGCCATGCTTCCCTTTGCAACAATACTTTCCTTTGCAACATTACCTCATCCTAACAAGACTGCTTTTACAATACTTTCTCCTCTAACCAGCACTATCTTATTTTACCAAAATTGTTCTGCCCCTGCAAATATATAACCAAGTCAACACTTCAGTCCTCAGGGGAACGACTCTTTTTACTGGGGGGACTCACTCATTGTTTTAAAAACAAGACACAAACCATTTGCTTTCTTTAGAGGGCGATTTTGGAGAATAAGTTTTTGGTGCAGACCGCTTGAAGGTAAGGTTCCTTCGCCTTCGTTTTTGTTATAGCTCATGATAGAGTGCATTTGGCTTACTGAATATATTGCCCTTGTGTGCATGATGCACTTGATCTAAAGCATGTGTTGTTTTCTCTCTTCATATGTTTGTGAATCTTGTTCTTTTTACTTGATTGTTTCCTTTCTTTGAATATACACATGTTCACATGTTTCTCTCTCTCACTCAATCACGTAAAAACTCTCACGTACACATTTCACCCTACTCCTTACTTATGAAAAAGATCACGTTGCACCTCCAAGATTCCAAACCACCACGACATGCACCTCTAATATTCCAGTACCCTGATTGAACCACCATGCATCACTATACCCCGTCAAAACCACCTCCAACACTCACCTCCCCTCACCGAGAAAAACCAAAACCGCAAACCACCTTCGCTACCTTTGCCACCACCTCGCTACCAGGCCAAGGCACCATCATCACCCTCACTTCTAAGGCCCCCCTAAAACCATTAACAGTGTCTCACTCACACAACCCTCCATTCTCCTCACTCACACCATGCTCACTCATGTATATTCTCCCTCACCCATAACACCACATTGTTGTTACTGAAACCGCAACCCACTTCCGTGCAGCTCCAACCATTACAGGCCAGTAGCAACCTTCGCCAACGCCAAGTTTTGCAACTACAACTACTCTCAATCGCGCCACCTCTATAAGTCCTGTCGCCGGTACTGGACCCATAGCGGAACCCTCCGTGACATCCCCGTCGATAGCGGCAGCCGCAAGAACGCCTAACGCTCCCGCACCCACCATACTGCCACTCTCCAAGCTCCTGCACAGGGGTATATTTTGATTGGCTATGTGCTATGCGTTTTGGTTATAAAAAATACGTGCACGTGGGTTGTCATTTATGCCAATCTCTTTTTAGTTTGCTTCCCTGAATTGTGAGCCATGTTAATGCATGTGGGGGCCCTTTTAGGTTGGTTAAAGTTTAAAGATTTTTCATGTGTTAATTATATATGCATCCGTCTCACTCACTTTGTTTTTCACAACATTATATTTTACTTTCATCCATGTGGGGCCCACTTTATTTTTCACCCCATCATTTTTACTTTCATCCATGTGGGGCCCACCATGTACCATGTATTCTAAGCAATGATCTTGAGCGGCACAATTTTTTTCCTTCTTATTTTGATCACCCTTTATTATTCACAGATACATCATAACGATACTTTAATTTCTATAATTAAAAAATATAACTTTGACAACAATTTTATACGTAATTTTTATTTTAATTGTTTTCATATGATGAATAAAATTTCGATTAAATGTCTAAATGGATGCATGCATAATGTAGAGTTTAATTTGAAGAAATTTCATTATTTCGTTTAGATATTCAAATGACCGCACGCGTCAAGTGATATTTAATACAACATTTTTCTCTAAAAAATATACGAAAATATCTGTAATTCGTAGGAGTATTGAGCACGGTCGTTCGCACCTCTTGGTACTCCTACGAACAAATCATAAATTTTCAAAAAATATAAGATTATCAAATTTTCAAAAATTATAAAAATATAAAACTTCAAAATTAAAAAATATCAATAACAAATCAACACTTTTTCCAAAGAACTATGTAACCCTGATTTTTCATCCTAGATGGAAATACGTAGCAGCAAGGTCAAAGCCTTGTCGGGCCCCAAAAATAAAAAAAAATACTTTTATTTATTTTTATCTGCATTTTTGTCTCTTCTTGGAAAATAAAACATTTTGACACTCATTTTACTTATTTAATTAAGGGTACCGTCTTAGGACGGGCGTTGTGGGAGTGCTAATACCTTCCTCACACGTAACGGACTCCCAGACCCGAAATTCGGTTTTCGCAAACTTTGTTTTATCTTTTTTTTGGATTTTTCATAGTTTCTCATAATAAACTATGGTGGCGACTTTCTTTTTCTAATTTTTTAAAATTATTTTATTTTTTCTTTCGGATCGCCGTCCTCGTTGTGATCCCGTTCACAACAATATGATTATTATTCTTACAAGGTTGAATTAGCCCACATGGTCACCACAACTATGATCTCTCTTCTCTTCGTCTTCTTCTATCTCACTCTTCAGTCTCAAGGAGAGTACCTGCAATTTCATTTTGATGCTCAAGTCAATTATAGGATACATGATTTAGAGATTTCTAACATATTCATTACCTTTCTCCTTAGTGCATACACCACAGTTGATGGTTAATCTAAGTCTAAATAGACTCAATGTCTCTTTAATGATGATTATAGAGTACATTTGCACCTAATTAGTATTAATGAGGTGATTACATGATGGTGTTATAAAATGATTGACTTGAATGATTTATTGAACAAGAATTTGAGATGTTGACATATGCCGCAATATTAGCAACATGACAGTATTTAGAATTAGAAGTCGATATCTCAACATGTCAAACAAAATAATTGTAGTTCTAAATATTTGTATATTTTATGATATTTCATTAAATTATATTAAGATGTGCTTATCAATATATAAAAACAAAATTTCCTTAAAAATATTTTACAAAAGGTTTATGAAAAAGAGAAGAAGTTAAGTTTCTCATATGTTACTAAATTAGAGAAGTGATCAAATTATTATTTTTATTTTCATAAAAGAATATATCAAAGATCAAAATGTTATAAATTGAAAAATTGTCTTCGATCAGATATCAAACAAGTAATTAGATATTTATAAATCAAAGATTGAACTTCTTTAATTAATTGATACTAACTATACAAAGACACATAAGTCCGAGAAGCTTAATAAACATATAGAGAATCTTAGAGAAATAACCACACCTAAAAACTATATTGTGTGCCACAAACAACATTTCCAACATTTTGATATTTATTAGTTAATGGATTTAATACAAATTTTCATCAGTTATTTTTTAATACATGTAATTTTATCAATTGAGAATAGAACAATGATTATTTGATCCACGTTTATTCAAGGATTTTTGGTTTTTAGTCATTTAAAAAAAATATTTAAGTATGTAGCAAGTTCCTAACTTCAATATAAATTGTATTGAACTAAAAGCTGGATTTAAAGGTGAATTGGATTCTTTCAAAAAAATTATTTTAAATGAAAAAAATAATGAAAATTTACTTTGGATGCTTGAAATATGAATTGATGACTTTAATATTTCGACTCAATTTTAAGTCAATTAGTTTTAAAGCAAGTGCATGTGTACAATAATTTTATATTTAAATAAAATATTGTATTGTGCACGAGTTCTTGAAACCCATAAAAATCACCTGTACAATGTAGAAAGTCAATATATTATAATTCTCAATAAATCTGCTTAAAAAACACAATAACTAACAAAGATAAAAAAAAAAACGATATAAAGTGACAAATATATAAACTGAAAAACTTATCTATATGTATTTGTGATTACTTCTTTAAGCCCATTCCTGAATCAATCTTACGAAGTCTTTCAAGTGCTATAACCAAACGTTAATACAATTAAACAGTATATTATGCACTTAACTTCCTTACTTTGTGCTCTTTTTTTTTAGTAAGATAATAGAGACAATCAAATATTTTATAAAATAAGTAATAATTTTTTTCATATTATTTAAAATTTTAATGACTTAAATAATCAATGAGAACATGTGATAATTAGTTATATATAAACTAATTTTATTTCTAGTATTAGATATATTTCAAGTAAATAATTAATTAATAGCCAATACCTACAAAATCAAAATACTAATTTATGAAATGATAGATTAAATATTTAGAATAATTAATTATTTCATTCTTAATATTTTTCAAGTATGAAATTATCATAGTTTTATTCCTATATTACTTTATGACTTGTTTTAAATTTTAAGGACATTGAAATTATTAAAAATGCATGTGCACATACTCAATTATTAAAAAAAACACACACACATATAAGTTTAAACTATTGTATACTTATTACATTTTACATCATTTTTTTGCTCTTGTTAGATATCCAATTCTTACTCAACAAAATTAAGAACTAAAAGTCATGAAAAATTAACAAATAAACCGACTATTAAAAGCCAACCAATGACTTAGGTTTATTATATAACCATCTATAATGTATGGCCCAATTATTTGTCAAAATTATTAAAAATAAAATTAGTTTTCTAAAACGTAATTAAAAGTGTTTGAAAAGAATTTATTTAGATAAACTACAAAATTTCTCCTACGATAACAACAAAGGAATCAAGTCATATTTTGTAGAATTAAAAAAAAAAAAAAACTCAAGTCAATTGAGTTCTAGAATCTAAAAGAGAAAATTAACTCTTCTAAAGTAAAATTAAGTTTTTATGATGAAAATTTCTAAGAGTTCAAAATTTTTCTTTAGAGTATCTTCAATAGAAGCAACTCGATATACATACACAAATATAAGTTGTGATACCCTGTCATATTATTAATAAGAAAATTATTATTTTTCAAATGAAAGAAGTTCTAAGAAACTCCAAACAATTCTTCTTTTATATATATATATTTTAAAATTTAGACTTAATTATTGTGCATAATATCATGTATATGCTTCAATGAAAAAAGTAATATTTTTATTTTTAAGGTTGAGTCGTTTCGAGAAGGAATTGATACATTTTTTAAGAAATTTTGGAGAGACCTCTTCAATGAAAAAGTTACTTCAAATAATTAAAAGTAACTCCTAAACATTTTCTAATATAGATATTCTTAAAGTAAAAGTTCTAGAATTAAAAAATAAATAAAACTTAAGTCTTTTGTAGTAAAATTGAGTTTTTATGATGATAATTTGTAAAAGTTCAAGTGTTTTCTTTTAGAGTATTTCCTATAGAAGTAACTCAAACGAGTTACTTGGTACATTGAAAAATATAAGTTGTGATTCTTACTGTATTGTATTATTAATAAGAATTTAATTTTTTTAAATGAAAAAAGTTTTAAGAAATTATGAACAATTCATATTTTTATATTTTTAAAATTTTAGACTTAATTATTATACATATTATTATGTATATACTTCAATGAATATATATATATATATATATATATATATATATATATATATATATATA
>Ga0209489_105545_pt1 | contig 21720 bp, 12 predicted proteins | sample SiratrowhiteBW_FD_187527 | JGI IMG/M metagenome (GOLD analysis project Ga0209489, IMG submission 187527) | Root nodule microbial communities of legume samples collected from California, USA - Siratro white BW (SPAdes) (version 2) | ecosystem: Host-associated > Plants > Roots > Nodule | place...
ATATATATATATATATATATATATATATATATATATATATATATATATATATATTTCTTGAAAAAAAAACCTTTTCAATAAATTAAAATTTGTTTATATATAAATTATATCCTATAATACCTTTAAATATTTATTTATAACATATAAATATTTTTTTTAATATTTTTTTAGTATATTTTGAAACAATAAAATTGAAAGAGGCACAATAAGTAATTCCCTTAAAAATGCATTAAAAATATAAATATAAATGTTCTTTGATTTGGATTGAAAAAAACTTGAAGAACTATAATAAAGGAACGGGAAAGTATAATTTACTGAATAATCAATTGTACTTTTTATAAACTCGTGTAATATGTGTATATAGAAAATAATGGATAGTTAATTAACTAGTATTCCCTTATTATTTTTTAAGCCTCGCAATTTCAGGGTTTTTTTTTTGTTTTATTTAATGCCATTTTCAAATTTTAAAACAGAAATAATAATTTTTTTTGTTATTTATACTCTTACTCTTCATTCTAATTTACATAATGTAGAAATGAAAAAAAAGTAAAATAATTTTTTTTTATAAACATCCGGAATTGTCTAATTTGTCTATGATAAATAATAACATTCATGCATTAATTGGATGTAACTTAGCCTTTATCCAAAGAAGAATATACATAATTTTGAATTTGTCATTTGTCATATATATAAATTTGCATGAGGAATGATCTTTATCTTGTACTATTTCTAACTACTTCCCACGTGTTCATGATTAATTTTCATGATTGTAACCAATAACCACAACGAAACATAAAGTGTTACCAATAGAATACAATATTAGTGTCTTCACCATACTCCACCTCTTTTAAATTATTCTTTTAAATTATTTGATCTCTTCGATCACCTTTTTGGTCACTACATGCGAAATTCTATGCATAAATCAAGTAACCTCCTTAGTCTAAGTTTTTTTTTTTTCATTTTCTCATGGTCAACGTTGTAGCGAGATGGATGTGTGCATGAGTAGGATACGAATCACGTAAATTCATAATTAATTTCAACCTGACTTGGCCTAATCAAAATCAACATTTAATATTTCCAATTGATTATATCTGTTAAAGTTAGATTTTTCAAGCACGTCATCAAGCTTATTGGCACATGCAATTCTCTATTTGATATATACTTTTATCAGCTTTATTACATCTTTAGTTCACCATATTTATTTAATTGACCTTATGCTTTACAATTTATATTTTTATCCTTTGTTACAAATAATGGAGCAAGTAAATATCATAAATAATAAAATGGGGTAGCAGTGTCAAAAAAAAAAGTTAGCTATCAAAATTGCAAGCAAATTTGTGGCCACAGATCAATTTTGCTTTAATAATTTGTAGTTATTATTTAATGACCAAAAACAGAGGTAAAAAACAACCAAATTCACGACTGCATTATGTGTTGTAAAAGCAATTCTTTAATATTTTATTTTAATTATGATGTAGAAATTAAATATTTTACGGAAATATTTATCAGTTAATTTTTTTGAGCAACTACTGTGTGCTCCCAAGAGGAAACATTTTTAGATATTCAAGTGAAAAATCAACCAACCACTAAAATGTCTAAAATTTTAAAATACACAAAATGGTATAACAAGAATAATTCAATGGATTACTGGTCGCTTGTAGCGAAAAATCTATCCCACCCTCGATGTGCACAGGAACTCGATCTAACCTAAATTTTTCAAAATTATCTTTTATTATAAGTTATCAAATTCAGTAACCTAATTAGTAGCTTACCGACCTTATTTCGTGGTCTACATGTTACAAAGAAGTCAAGAATTATTAATATTATTATTATTATTATTATTATTATTATTATTATTATTATTATTATTATTCCTATTATTGAGGGCTGATGATTCGTCGGTGAATATTTGATTAAACACTGAATCTAGATAAATATTAAAATTCTAAAAGAATTATAACTTTAAACCAATTAAATCTATACAATAAATAAAAAAATCATAGAATTGAAAAAAAAATTAGAGAAAAGTTATGAACGAAAATCCTTTTACTACAGAGATTTAATTGTCAGCCTAAAGAAAATCTAACTATAAATATAAATAAAGGATAGAAAATCATAAAAAATCAATAAGCTATGATGACAATAATAATAACAATTTTGGATATTTAATAAAGCTACTTGGCCAAAATCTATGTGATCAAACAAAAGTTCTAATGATTTATATGATCAAGAAAAGTTCATCTAATTAAGTCAAAAATCATATGATAACCCATTCACTTTCCAAAGTCAAAAATCATATGATAACCACCCATTCACATTCCAAGTCATCACACACACATGAAATGTAAGTGGTGAAGAGAGTAATTGTACATGAATTCATTATGTATAAATTGTAATGGCTAGTCATTTGAAATTTATTCTTCCAATATAGTTTCAAAATTGGTGGGATTTCCACATTAAATTACATTAAAAATAACAATAAATTGGAATGGTGTAGGAACACCTAATAGTTAGGATAAATGAGCAATATCATCAACTCCCTCCATCCAATATAATATCTTTTATCCAAGCGTAGTCTGCTAAAGTGGCATCGGATGCGACTTCAAATTCATGTAGCTTTTGGCCCAACTAGCATCCAGTCCAACTGAAGTGGTGTTGGATGCAACTTAATCTACGTCTTTTTTAATCTTTTATTTCCTCCTTCATAGGCTCATGCTCTTCATTATCCAATGCTTCATGTTCAATTATTTGACAAAATTGATAGGATTTAGAGTAAAATTTGATTAAAAACTCAAGTAGTCAATTATTTATAACAAAATTCAAATTAATAATAAAAAGAGAAAAAATGGGATTTTGGAAAGTTCTAAATTTAGAAAGATTTGATTTCATTATAAAAATAAGACAAAAAATATAATAAAATAAATATTATCAGTTGTCATGCTTTCTTCTGAAACCTCCTTTCTCTTCATGTGAAAAAATTTATTTTCATTTACTTTTCTTGAATGAATGATACTCCTTTTGAGGGTCATTAAATGTTTGCTACAATTTTGTCTTCTTTTCTTTTTGGGAGATCAAGTCAGCATTAGCTATCACCCTACTAGTTATTCTACTTCTCTTAGTAAATTAGTGCTTGGAAGATTGTGCATTAAACATTTGTCTCCATTGTAGATAGATCATTTAGTGATTACTTACATCTTTAGAAATATTAAGTCTACTGAGAAAGGATTTATGTTTCATATGCACAATCTCACACAACCAATTAATATTATAGAGACAATACCATTGTCTAACCAATTAATATTATAAAGACAATACCATCATCTAGCCAATTAATCATATGTGAACTCTACTAATTTTACATTAGATTTAATGAAATTGAATCTTTTAATAGGCAATACCTTGGTGAGGATATCAATATATTGGTGGCCTGTCTTAACAAATTTTAAATCAAAAGCTTTTTTTTTTTTTTAACATAATCATGAATAAAATGATATCTCACTTCTATATGTTTAGCTTTTGAATGTTGGATGAAGTTCTTAGATAATTTATTACACTAGTATTATCACAATATATAGGTATATTTTCTTTGAAAACTAGAGTAATCTTCAAGTGGATACATGACCCATAGGAGTTGATAGAAGCAACCTTCAAAAAACTTACATTTTGCTTCAATGGTGGATAAATTAGCTAAATTTTGTTTCTTGCTTGACCAAGATATACGACATGGTCCAAGGAATTATCAACTTCCATTTGTGCTTTTTCTTTCAATATGATATCTATAGTAATCCTTCCAATATGAAATTAATATTTATTTTCCTTGTAGCACAAACACAAATTAATGGATCCCATAAGATATCCAAAGATTTGCTTTACAACCTTAAGATGAGACTCCTTAGAATCTGACTAAAATGATGCACACAAACAAATGTTATGCATAATGTCAGACCTACTAGAAGTAAGATAGATTAGAGATTCAAGCATACCTTTGTAGATCATCTGATTTACTTTCTTACCATTTTCATTCTTAGTCAAGATTTTAGACTATGCATTGAGGCTTGATGGGTTTTACATCTCTGTTGACCTTTTTCTACATCTCGTTTATGTAATTTTTGTTTATGGATGATTATCTCTTTTTCTTTTTGATGAATTTAGAGCCCTAAAAAGAACTTATGCTCTGTCATCATGCTCATTTCACATTCTTCCTACATCAACCTAGAGAAATCCTAGCACAAAGATTCATTAGAACCACAAAAGATAATATCGTCTACATAAACTTGCACTATTAGAAATTATTTATTACGTTATTTATTGAATAAGGTAGTATAAACCTTTCCTTGTTTAAAACTATTTTCTAAAAGAAAATTTCTCATTCATTCGTACCAAGCTCTAAGAGCTTGTTTTAAGATTATATAAAGCATTTTTTAGTTTAAAAATGTGGTTTGGATTGGATGTGTCTTCAAAACCAATATATTGTTTGACATTAACTTCATCTTCAATAAAGTCATTTAGAAAAGCAATTTTTACATCCATTTGATACACTTTTATACTTTCAAGCAACAAAGGCTAATAGTTTTCTTATTGCCTTAAGATACACAACTAGAGCAAAGGTTTCAATAATGTCTATACCTTCTTGCTGATTGTAGCCTTGTGCTACTAATCTAACCTTAATTCTTACAACTTTGTGTTTCTCATCCAATTTGTTCTTGAAGATCTATCTTGTATCAATGACACTCTAATAAGATGGAGGTGGTACTAGCATCCAAATATCATTTTCTGGTAAATTGATTAAGCTTTTCCTCCATGTTAGAATCCATTCTTCATTTGACAAAGCCTCTTCAATATTTTTACACTTAATCTAAGACACCATGGCCATTTTATCTTTATTTCTAAAGAAAGGTCTACTTTTGACACCATCATTACTTTTTCCCAAGATTTGCTCATTTGGGTGAGAAGAAACGTATATCTATTTGTTCTGAATGGTTTGTCTTGAGTGAGGTAGTACATAAGGTCCTTCTTCTACTAAGGCATCTTTGTTTGTTGCTTTATTTTCGTTTGATCCCCTTATTGCATCAACAAATGGACTAACATCTTCTTTTTTCTCACTTGGTTTAGAAATTTGCTAATATGCAAAATCATTTTCAAGATTTGATAGCCTCCTATCAATTAGAGAAACACCGTCAAACTTGAGATTTATGGTTTCTTTTACCATCATGTTCGAGAGTTGTATATTCTATAATCCTCTGATTTTTCAAAATAACCAAGAAATGTACATTTATCAACCTTAGAGTCAAACTTTCCCATTTGATCCTTGGTGTTAAGGATATGACAGATGTAGCCAAAAGCATGAAAATAATATATGTTTTATGTTTCTCCATAATTCATTGGAAGTCTTCTCTAGCATGAGTCTTATCAATGTTTTGTTTTGTGCATAACAAGCAGTGTTGACTGCCTCTACACGTAAATGCTTTGGTAAAGAGTTTTCACATAGTATGGTCCTAGCCATCTCTTGGAGAGTTCTATTCTTTCTTTCCATAACCTATTTTGTTCAAGTGTTCGTGGTGAAGAGAAATTATGGTGTACACCATTTGATTCACAAAACTTTTGAAATTCTTCATGTCCAATGGCACTTTTGATTCTAGACATATAATAATCTTGCTCAATTGGTACTCTTTTAGAATATTTCAAATACATGGAATAACTCACTATTGTAGGCCACAAAGAAAATCCATGTGAATCTAGAATAGTCATCAACAATGACAAGACCATATCACTTTCCCTTTAGACTTGTCAACACCTAATTTCGTCCAGGTAATTTTAAAATTAAAATTAAAGATTTTTTAATCAAAAGAAAAATAAAAATATACTTGATTAGTTTAGATTTTTTATAAACAAAAACAATTAAATAAATAATAGTAATAATAAAAGAAATGAAAAATAAAATAAATAAATAAAAAGGAAAAAAGAGAAAATAATAAAAACATAAAAAATAAAAAATAAAAATAAAAATAAATAAATATATAGAAGGAAGATTCAATGTAGCTTCCCACTCAATCTTAACCTTCCACAAAATAATAAAAAATATAAGGATAATAATAATAAATAAAAAAAGAAAGAGAATAAGTAAATTTTAAAACTGCTCTGAACCACCCACGTTCTTCATTTCACAATAATAAAAAAATAAAATATAAATAACAATAATAATAAAATAATAAAATGTGACCATTTTCAAACTGCTTCATCCCAAATTTATCTGCACGTTAATCTTTAATAATAAATAATAATAAAAAGAGAGCAGAATGGGTCCATTTTTCAAAACTGCTCTGAATTACTTTCACTTCACAATAAAAATGATAAGTAATAAAAGGAGTCGTTCACTTCTGGGAAAGAAGACTCTCATTTTTAAAGGACTCACTCATCACTTGGAAAGGATACGAAGAAAATAGGAGAAAAGATACAAAAAATCACTGACAAAGAGAAAAAATAATAAGGGACAGAGAAAAATAAAGAGAGAGAGAGAGAGAAAAGAGACAAAAATAAAGAGCACAGAGAAGAAAGATAGAAAAGAAGAGGGAAAAGGGAGACACTTATAAAAAAAAAAGAAAAGCAAAGATGAGGAGGAATGAAGGTAAGATGCTCAATTATCATGCTCTTTAAATTTAAAAGTATGTTGTTTTCTCATTTTTGTTTTTGCTTCATTTTGGTATATTCTCCAAACCACAGTTCACAACAAAAAAATATAAAATAAATAAACTCGACACTACGCTGCCATGATCCAATCACCCTCACTCCCTCTTTTCAACCTCCACCTTTAACCATTCACCTCCACGAGCACTCCTATCTCTCATGCAGATCCTACCAAAGTACCCATCCCATTCCACTCTAATCGCCATGCACTAAAACCAAACCAAACCCTAGAATACATGTTTATTACAAATACAAATAACCCATTATATATACCTCAATCCTCTCTCACCATGTATCTCCAACTATGAAGCTCGGACACGACCCAAATGTCCCGCTTCTCCGCTTTCGACACACCTTCGACACGGACATAAGGCGGAAGTGTGAACGACACCGTGTCGGACACTCACTCTTCCGGCGGACACAGTTCACTCTATTGGACACGTAAATAAGACACGGTCTACATCTTCCACTAAAATGAAATACAAATCTTAACATCCAAAAAGAAATCGTAACCAATAAACAACTCTTAACATCCAAATAGAAATCGTAACCAATAAACAAATTGTATCTAAATCAAATAAAGTTATTCCTCAAATCAGTTAAATAATCTCTTAAAAATGATTATAAATAATAGAAGAAACAAGAGACAAATGAATCATCGGTGAGGAAGAACTCTCAGTGTTCTGTCTCACTATTATCTATAAATTGGAAAAGCTCCTTTGAAGAAAGAATAAGAAAGTATACGACTTGGAGGAACGTTATCTGATTTTGGATCTTTAAAGAAAGAAGAAAAAAGTATACACCTTGGAGGAGTGAAGAAGAACGCTACCTGGAGGAGTGAAGAAGAACGAGAAAGAGTAAAGAAAAACGTTGCGTGAGGAGATTGAAGAAGAATGTTGTGTTGACAAAGAATGTTTGTGTGTTGGCAGAGACGAAGAACGCTTGCGTGAGGAGATTGAAGAAGAACGTTTGCATGTTGGCAGAGACGTTCTAGATACTTCCAGAAGGGTAAAAAGTAAGTTTATTTGATTTTAAAATGTTTTCATTTTTATTATTTTATTAATAATACGGTAGTCTTTTTTCATTATTTTTATTATATTAAAGTACAAAATATAAATACTTATTATACTAAGTCTATTATTTACTTTGATTTTAATAATTAAACTTTTAACTATTTTGGTAATACCTTTTTCACTATATACAAAAATAATACACGTTTTAAAAACTTTTCTATTTTATATATTCTATTGTTATTTATAATACTATTTGTAGTTTATTATTTTATTTATATACGTTAGTAAATTTATTGTTGATAATAATTTATATTAATGATTATATTCATAGAATTTTATCATATAATACTAATTGTTTAAATTATTATGTTTTATTTATATTTAAAATTTAAATAATATTTTTTATTTAATTTATGTTTTTTAATTTACATTTAAATATATCATGTTATATAATCATATTATATTTTATAATTTTTACAATTTGACTAGTATATTTTTATTTTATTTTATTATTTTATTTTTATATTATAAACATAAAATAGGTGTTATAACTTAATCTATTTTTTAAATGATAAATTAATATTATAAAAAATAAAATAAATTTTTAATTTAAAAAATTAAATATCCTATTATATTTTTAAATAATCATACTAAAATAAAAAATATTAAATAATATTAAATAATATAATAATTAAATATTATTTTAAAAATATATAATATATATTATACTATAATTAATTTTTAATTTTCCACATGTCTTATTTATTATATTTATCAATTAGTTTATATTGGATAAACTTATTTCATTTTTGTATGTAAGTAAATTTTTTATATTTATTTTTTTATAGAAAATTAAGATGAATAATCAAGCTATCGAAGTAAAACTCCTGGTGGAGGGAATAATATGATCAAATGCAATGTGATTTTTCATTCAATGAATCTTACACTAGAGTAGGAGCTCATTTATTACAACTTAAGGGAGAAGGAGTTAGAATTGAGTTTAAAAAACTAGACAATGAAACAACATTGAAAATAGAGATTTCGAAGAAAAGAAAGGTCCCTCTACCAGTATCTAATAAAGGAAATCAAACAAATAAGGGTTTTAAATTAAAAAGTCCTTTGGAGTCTTCTTTCAATATTTAAGCCAGAGATACTCTTGATTGTGAAATTGCAAGGATGTTTTACGCCTCTGCTGCACCTCAACCACGCCACCAAGCTCTCACAAACCCTTCCAACCAATCTCTTCCATCTCACCTTGCTCCCGCCACGCATCTCCACAACACTAAACCATGGCACCCTAATACCTCACTATCATTTCCCCATGACACCCCAACACCTCACCACCACCTCCCTGCACCATGACGCCAAATCCTCCTTGCCACCACGCCTGCCAAAACCACCACGTCCTACCAGAACCACCACACCCCATAGACCAAAACCTACCACACTTCCCCCATGCACCTCCCTGCACCTCCTCTCCAACTCCCTGCACCACGCCTTTGTTGTTCCCTCCTTGCCGTCAAGCATCACCACCACACTCGGTCTACCTTGAGTAGACCTAACATAGGTGTGAAAGAAGTTCCATGGAGGTGGTGGGTGGCTAGGGTTTAAGAGTTGGGCCTTTTTTTTCACCCCCCCAATATTACGAAATATGCCCTAACCTAAAAATAATTGAGTCAGCCCAACATTTGACAAACAACATTTTTTTACTCATGCACTTCCATCACTCTTTTAAGACTTTAGATATTTTTTATTTTATTTTATTTTATTTGTTTTATATTTATAATTTTTTTATTCTTAATAAAATAAAATTTGGATACCTACTACCATTCACGTCGTCCCGTGTCCATGTTTTTAATAAAAATAATATTAAATTTAAATCTCCAAATGTTCATACGTGTCATGTGAGATTTTTATTTTAATAATAATAATAATAAATAAAAATTAAATTAAATTTAAATCTCTAAATGGCCATACGCGTCATGTGAGTTTTTTTCTTTTAAAAATAAATCTTTGATTTAATTCATAAATGGCCGTTCGCGTATTACATGAATCTAATTTAAAAAAAAAAATTAATTTCGTTTGGATTATCAAAAGGGCCGTACACGTCTAATGATATCCAAAATGAAGTTTAATTTTAAGAATAATAAAAAATTTTCAAAATAAAAAAATATATCAAATCTCTAAAAGTATAAAATATTTCAAAATTAAAAAATATCCAAACAACCAACAAACAAATTTATTAATAAAACTACGTAATCCTGATTTTACATCCCTGATGGAAATACGTAAGAGCAAAGTCAAACATTTTCGGGCCCCAAAATAAAAAAGAATATTTTCTTTATTTTTTATTTGTAATTTATTTTTCTATGGAAAAATAAACATTTTCAAAACCACACTTATTTTTTTTTTTTAATTAAAGGTACCGTCTTAGGACGGGCGTTGTGGGGGTGCTAATACCTTTTCCACACGTAACCAACTCCCGGACCGAAATCCAGTTCTTACATACTTGTCTTATCCTTTTTTTCGGTTCTTTTCATACTTTTTAATGATAAACTATGGTGGTGACTCATTTTCCTAATTTTCAAATTATTAATATTTTATTTTTCTTCACTGTCCCCGTCATGATCCCAGTTGCGACAAGACTCAATGTTCTTATTGGACCAAATAAATCCATGTCAAACAACTCTAGAGTTCTTAAAGTGGAAACATGACTTTTGGTTTTAGAAGTGATTTTCAATTTGTCGCAACCGGGATCACGACGAGGCGATCAAATTTTTTTTAAAAAAAATATTTAAATTGAGATCGGAGTCGCCACCATAGTTTATAACCATAGTTTATTATGGAAAACCATAGAAAAACCAAAAATAAAAAAGTCTATGAACCAGATTCAAAGATTCAGGAGTCGGTTACTTGTGGGGAAGGTATTAGCATCCCACAACGCTCGTCCTAAGACGGTACATCTAATCAAATGAATAGAAATAAGTGTGGTTTTACAAAATGTCATTTTTCCCAAATAATAACAATAATTATACGAATAAAGACAAATAAAATAACAAAACAAACAAATATAAAAAACTAAACAAATACATAAATAAGAAAAATAAAACATGTTAATAAACATAATACAAATAATAACAATTATGCAAATAAAAATAATAAGCAAAAATAAAACAAATAAACATATATTTTTTTTGAGGCCGACAAGGATTGACCTTGGTCTTACGTATCTCTATCCATGATAGAAAATCAAGGTTTACGTAGTTCTAATTTTTGAAATTGGTTTGTTATGATTGTTCGTATTTTTTTTATTTTTTTTAAATTTCATTTAATCTTGTTTTTAAAAGAGAATTTTATATTTTTTTTATTGTTAAAATTTTAGATTATTGAAACTGTTTCACATTTTTCTTTTTTTATGAAAAGTAAACATTTTTACTATTTTTGAAAATATTTTATTTTTTAATTATTTTTAAAAGCTGATTTATTTATTCTTTTTATTTTGGAAACTTTTGTATATATTTTTAATTTCGAAATTTTGATATTTTATTAACTTTTGGAAAATATTTTATAGACTTTTTCAAAAATGATAAATTTTATTTTTTTTTGGGAAACATTTATTATTTTTTATTAAAAATTTGGAAATCTTTAATATATTTTTATCTTTACAAAATTTACTTGAAATAAGACATTATTTATTGATTTGGTAAGAAAAAAAAGTAATAATAATAATAATATAAAAATAAAAATGGTTTAGAGTCTATTTTGAGTATTCTAATGTTCTTGCTTCCATGATCTGCTGAGATTTAGGTTTCTTTTTATTTTGGGTCCTCTGAGACCATGTGAAACAGCATTCTCTAGACAAAATTAAATTAAACAACGTGGCGTGCTTAGAGCAGCATCTCCGATATAACAAAAACAAATTTGAGACATGCTTAAAGCAACATCTCTTATATAACAAAAACAAATTTATAACACAAATTTATTTACAAGCAATAAAAAATATTAATACTCATGATATTGAAATTTAAACAAGTCAAGACAAACAAAATAAGGACAAACAGAATAAGAACAAATAGAACAATCACATGAGGCTGAACGATCAAGACATATCAGTTGAAGATAAGCTTTAACGAAATTCACCCCCCTTTTCTAATTCCAAGCCTCTAGATCTTCAGTAATTTTTTCCGTGTGTAATTATAGTGCTTTCTTAAAAACGTGTGTAAAATGTGTGTAACTCTCTGATATTTGTAAAGATGGGTGTAAAATACAAATCCCCATTCCTTATTTTGGTCTTTTTCTTTTATAAAAAATCCTCAGACCCCTCAATTGCTCTACTAGATCAATTCAATGAATGAATCTGCCCCCTAATTTCCATTTGGCTCTACTATATCAATTCAATGAATGAATCTGCCCCCTAATTTCCATTTGATGCTAAAGAATCAATCAGAATTAATCAGAGTTATTTGCAAGCACAATAACCACTCATTATTACCATCATTTTATCCAATTAATATCATTATTTGTAATTAAGAAGAATAATCACCAATTATTATCAGATTCCCCTAGCCAATCTGTTCAAATTTTCATTAATTAACCTTTTTCTTTTGATTTTTAAATTAATTTTTGTGCATTAAAAATGAGTTCCTGAAATGGCAGTCAGATTATTCAGTGGAGAGAAAGTATGGCGTGACAACACTTTAATAAGAAGAGATGCAAAGTATCAATTTTATTTTCCTTTTTTTAACTCACTTTTAATGGGCTAGACCTCAATAAAATGAATCCTTTATTAATTTGGACTTTATTCAAAGACAAATTATTTTCGGACTAAATCTCTTAACGGATTTTATTTTTTTATTGTTTTTCTGCAGTTTATTTAAAACAGTCCAACACTTTTTTTCTTATTTTTATGTTTATTTTTCTATACTTTTCATTTTTTATTTTATTTATTTTTCCTTTTCTTTTTTCATTTTACTTTGTTGTTTTTTTTTCCTTTTCTTTTTTTTATAATTTTATTTCAAAACTTTATTCATTAAAATAAAAAATGTAATCAAAACTTTTTTCTTTTTTTTTATTTATTTAAACAACAAAATACGATAAAAACTACATAGCACAAATGTTTTATTTTAATTTTATATATTGTTTATTTTGAAATAATTTTATTTTTCCGAACGAAATTGGGTGTAGACACAATTGTTCCCCTTTCCAACATGCTTCACAAAGAAGATATGTTTTCCAAGATAAATTAGGTAAACCTTGTACAAGATGTTTCTATGAAGGTTTTGAAATATATTTGAGGTTTATATGCTAGCTTTTTATGACATAACCATCTTTCATCTTCCATCTTCTATGGAAAACAAAAACAAGTAGATGACCTTTTTGTTACTTAAATCCAGGAGATTAATCTCATAAAGATTGTTCTTTCGTCTAACAATAAACAGAATATGTCCATCAGATAATGAGACTACACGTGTCCTTATTAAAGGAAACTATATATCCATTGTTACATAATTAACTTATGTTTAGAAGACTATACTTTAGCTTTCTATGTACCAATTTTTTTTTAATGCAAACTAAATCAAATATTCTTACAAACCTAATACCATTAATCTTACCTTTGTTGGCTTCACTGAAGATTATGTCTTCATGACTTTGGAGGTTAGAATATAGAATTTGTGTTTGATATGTGTTGTGAGCATCTACTGTCCAAGAATCAACTTTGTTCTTGACTTTTTTCCTTATGATTTATCTACAATAGGAATTATTAGTTCTCTTGGAACCCAAACCTTCTTGGATTATTTCCTATTAGTTTTTTAGAATCTCCCTTTGAGTTTTCACTTGGCACTAATGTGTTTGGGCTTGATACAATAGTCACAAAATAATTTTTTTCTTTAAAAGATAAACTTATTTTTCTGTTTCTTCCCTTTAAGATCATATCCTAAATAGGACTTGTCAGACCCATGTTTAGAGGTTGAGAAAAGAAGATTTAGAGCTTTTTGAAAACTTTGAAAAATCATGCTTGCAACATGTTATTTTTTTCTTCTAGATCTTTATTTTTTACAAAGTCTATTGACATAGTCTATGTGAATATGGTAGGTTTCTTATTAGATGCAATTTTTTCTTGTTTGAGCAAATATGGTAGGTTTCTTATTAGAGGCAATTTTTTCTTGTTTTGTTTCAAATTTTAAAATATTGCTCAAACAAGATGTTGCCATTGTTGTGAAGATCTTCACGGGAATGATCATTCTCATCATCATCATCAGATGAGGAGGATTCATCAAACATAAATGAGGGTTAGATTTAGTTGTAGGATATATCACTTTAGCAATATAAGTCTTAAACACATATGGACATGCACATATGCTGTGAAACCCAATTTAGAGTATGTGCATCCCACGAAGCCATTAGTCTCTTTTTTTTTCACTTTTCTTTAGTCTTGGACACGTGGACCTGATATGACTAGGTTTGTTGCATTTGTAGCAAAATACATCGTTAGAGGCTTCATTTTCCTTTTGCCTATAGGATCCTTCTTTCGTTTTGAATGGAAATCCCTTGTTTTCTTGTCCTTTGTATTGTAGAAGTTTCTTGAAACGTCTCGACATTAGAGATATCTCTTCGTCAGTTGAATTGTTTGATCCATCATCTAATAATTTTGCTTTGACTACTTCTAAAGCTTAATGTTATGGTTTCCTTTCTTCTAATGGGAGTTGACTTTATTTTAGTTTTCAAACCTTGATCATATAAGGTTCAGGCTTTTTTTTTCTCTATCTTGAAGATGTACTTCATGTAATTTCCAGTAGCTCATCCAATGTAAACTTCTTTTGGTCTTAGACCTCGGTTGTGAATATGGTTTTTGACTCTCAAATTTTGGACATATTCTCTAACAAATTTAAATTTATTTAAGCCTTGGAAAAGGTAAGGTTTGTTCAAGGACTTCTAAATTGTTAAAAATAACTTAAATTCTATATTTCGTTCATGTTATTTTTTTCTTTCATGGTGAAATATTCATATTGACAAATTAGAGTTAAAGCCTTGGTAAGGTGTTTATGTTGTAATTAGCAACTACAAAATCATATTTCTTAATTATCTACTTGTACATTTTATTGTTTACATTTTTCAAAACTACATTTTAGTGACAATCTTATTTTATTATTTAATTCCATCTATCCATATTTTTCTTCTTTAAAACCATATTTTTTTACCATATATTGGCAAAAATGTACCTTAATTTATTAATATTTTGGTTAATATAAATCGAATAAATAATTTTAAAAGTATAAAGTATTAAAATATAATTTAATATTCAAATATATATTTGATATATTTTATTTTTAATATAAATTACATATTTAAAAATTTAATTTATAATAAATTTTGATGTATGATATATGGATACATTATTGTTTTTGTCTTTACTTTAATTATAAAATTTCGTTTAATTTTTTTTATCTTTTAAAAGTTTAATTTGGTCTGCTATTATTTTAAATTTGAGTGGATTTAATTTTTTTAGGTTTTTTTATCATTTTTATTTTAAAATAAAATTTAAATGATTTTTTGATGGGTTAATGAAATGAAATTAACCTATTAAACTAATTTATATGAAAACTATGAATCCAACTGATGTTAAAAGAAATGACCATTCATTCAACACTTGAAAGCTGAACCCTGCAAACAACTGGAAAAAAAAAATCTGAAATTAGAATTTTCAATTTGTTGGTTGTTGATGAAACTTAGCTTTCATGTGATTTTCACCATATTTATCAACCTTTTTGTTCGAATATCAATTGAGCTTTATTGGTTTCATATATAGGTAAATCTAACCAAGTACGTCTTGAATCGGTTCACAAATTTCTAATCATAAATTCGAAAACAATTGTTATTTTTAAAAAAATAAGGATCAAAGTTAATTTTCAAAAACTGAAACTTATATATAAAACAAAAGACAAATATAATTTAACCTAAAAATAAATATTTATCTTTTTAAGTATGTAATTAAATAGGAGTATAAAATTTTAATTGCGCACTTTATCTTAAAAAAGAAGTAAATAGGTTGCTACTTAAACCAATGACCGAACTTAAAACTCTTGTGGATAAAATTAGATTACATTCATTTCATTTTCCCAATAAAATTGTACTTAACCTAATTACTAACGTTGCATTAACTACTCTAGACTGCAATTGTAGATATCAATTATTTGGAGGATTGTTAAAGTGAAAAGAAAGAAGAAAACTCACCTTCCACCCCTCTCTGTTATATCTATTATTTAAGTCAAAACCAAGAAGTTATTGTGATTGACTACACATGCTCATCTTAAATCTAGACTGCAAATATAATATAAACTATTAAAAAATTATTAGTAATTTTTTATCTTGTTATTTATAATAGAAAAAAAAATGAATTAGATTTTTTCTTTGATTAAAATTAACTTTTACACTTAATTTTTATAATGGAAACTTGTTTTCTCTCAGAAACTCTTCCATTTATTTTATTTTTTTTAAAAAGTGGAGATGTATCGGTTGGTTTTTTTAAGTTATGGAAATTTTGATTTACTTTCTTATAAGTTCTTCTCAGATATTTATAAAATAAACTTTATATTTGCAAGAAGAATATTTGTTCTAGCATACAAAATCTGATATTTTGATGTTCAAACAGTCATCGGTATTTTGGGCTTTGAATAGTCAGGCCCAACCCATGAAGGCATATGATCCATCCTACGTAAGAATAAAACACATAATTAAAACAATTTCTCTCATCCATGGCATATTTTACTCTCATGGTTCCCTATTTAGTAGAAAGTATAATAACACTTTGCAAACAACGAGAATTACCTAAATTTTTTTTTTTTTAAATGATAGGAAGCATCTACGTTTTGAATTGGGCTCGTAATTAATGCCCCAGAGTTCTAAAAGGGACCACTTGAGCCTATGCTCGGCCCAATATGAGTTAAATTTTTAATCGAAGTTAACCATAATACGATCTAAATATAGGTACATATGAACTCATATATGCATTTGCATCAAATTATGTTAATTAACCCTCCAAAGGCTTCTGATCATGTGCCAAGTAGTTTAACCTTTGTTTTTTTTTCACTTCTCTCTTTCTTCGTTCCACTTCTGTTATCATTGGACAAGATTAGGAATAGGAAATTAGGTTCTTGTAAGTCAAGGAAGAATATTAGAATATATTAATATATGTTGATTATTAAGAAAGTTGAGCTTTTTAATCTGTAAAATCAAATATCGTAATATTTAGGTTTGATTTTTTGGAATTATATGAAGAAGTCTTTCATAATAAAAATTCGAGAATCACTTTCTATTAAATAGAATAACTTAGATCGAAGATCTCAAGTAAATGACATATCATTTTTTTTTTTGCAAAAAAATATATTATTTTGACCCAAGTAATTAGGAAAACAAACATTTATTTAGGAACTATATATATTAAATTATATTAAATACATTAAATGAATATGTGACTCTCACTAGTTAGATAGGAGTTAAAACTATAATGATCATGACATTTATAAATAAGAAAAGAAAGAGATTTGGACAAAAAGGTAACTTATTTATGAAGGTTCTGATTTAAGGATTCTTAAAACTTTTTACTAAAATATTGGTGTCCACTAGGTAGATGAAGTTGTTCCTACTAAACAAATTAAAAATAAAACACCACCTTATTGGAGGATGATGGGGAGACTTTACCTTACAACAACTTATATTTACTATAAATAACCCATTATGACAAAACGAATAAGCAAAACAAAGGATAGAGGTAGTCCAACAAGCATAAGAATTGCTCCTTAGGAAAGTAAAGGAATCGCGTCTCTATGCAAAAGTTTGGAAGGCCCACAAGTAACTACACACACAAAAATGACTAGTTGCAACAAGCTCTCAAAACTCATATTTTACATCAAAGGAGGTTGGAGTTCAAATTGACTCCATCCCGACGGGATTTTCAGTCTTTTACACGGATAATAATGAAACTCAACTCCTTTAAGGTTGGCAAGATCTGACGAGTCATCAAAAGACATTTTGTGTCCAAATGTTGATTTTTCCAAAGGATTAGACATGGTATGATGCAAGATGTTTGTTGGCACACTATTTTATAAACATTGAATTGGTTTAATATCGTGCTAGCCACTTCAACCTCTTCTTTTGAAGTTTTTCCAATCTATTCATGACTTAGTTTATTTTGAATAAGGTCAAGCCCTCTAAAATAGAAAACTTGTTTCATGTGAAGCAATAACAAAATGAACCTTTTAAAGAATACATGACATGATTTTGCAATATTACTATCAAAATCCTTTAACCCGATGAGAAAATGTTCATCAATGACTTTGTGAAAGGACTCTAAGAACACCCATATAGTGGATCCTCCATCCAACGAAAGGCAAATACCATAACAAATGTATGCTCTCAAGACATTTTACATGTTGAGGAAAAAGAAGTATTGACTCAAAAAATTCAATAAGTAGCACAAAATTGCCCAATTTGGTAAGACTTCTTCCCAAGATCACATTAGTGGTTGGGATAACTAAAAAGGAGATTCTTTCAATAGAAGTCACAGGATTGACGATACCAATAATACAAAGACCAAAGACGACTTTGAACCCACCCTCCTTAACAAATCAAAAAGAGAGATTTTAAAGGACATCAAGCTCTGGTTATGTTATTTTATAGAATATGTGTGTTTACAAATTTCATACCATTGCTTAAATTCCTTCAACAATGTGTTGGTTGGATCTTGGGTGAACAAGTTAAAGTATAAGGACATGTAAAGCTAAAAACAAAACTTATGTAACAAAATTTGATATACACAATGTGCCTAACATGATATTAGTAAAATACATCATGATAAACTTCCTTTCCTCATACAATATCTTGTTCAGAAAACCATTATTGCACAAGCTAGAAGTTGTGGTCGCCATGACATATCTCAGTCAAAAGAGTAATGTTAAAGAAAGCCCAATAGAAAATGGTGAATGTGTGTTGACTTCACTAACTTGAACAATGTTTTCCCAAAGGATTCATACCCATTACCTAATATCGAATGTCTGGTAGAAAGGGTAACAGGATGTGAACTCCTAAGTTCTATGGATGCTTACTTCGAATATAATCAAATTAGAATGCACTCCAAAGACAAGAATATAACTATACTCAGGGCAAAAACAACAAACTATTATTATTGAATAATGCCTTTTGGATTAAAAAATGAAGGGGATACATATCAATGGCTCGTGAAAAAAATCTTGAATGATATGTTGGGACGTAACATCAAAACATATATAGAGGACATGGTTGCAAAATCGACCTTAGTCGATCATCACACTATTTGACACCATAAGCAAGTACTAGTTGAAGCTCAACGAAATGCAATTTTAGGATCAAGGTTAGAAAATTCTTAGGCTTCATGATCACCTAACACACTACAATAAATATTAATTTATGCAACACTAAATTAGATAACAAGTATAAAAATGGTGCCCAAACATACTAAAAGCAACAATTTTATAAGTGTGGGTTAAAACTTATTGAAAACCATGGTCATTTAACTGTGGATGCTTTAGGCAATATTTAGGTACATCTTGCTTTTAAAATGTGTGTTATTTCAAATAAAAGTTGTTGGATCGAGCACTTACCACTATGCCAAAAGCTATAACCATTAGTCAAGATGCAACTCTATCTACTTAAGAACATAGCAACCCAAGCGCCACGATTCGATTGTGACTCATCCCACCTGGCCTCTGCCACGGGACGATTGATGCCACCTGCAACAATCTCCCCCTCAGCAATTGTCCCACTAAGAATATCTCTCCCTGAACAATTACCCCTGTGTCAATCAAACTCGTGACCTTGGCTCTGATACCGATTGTTGGATCGAGCGCTTACCGCTAGGCCAAAAGCTATAGCTATTAGTCGCACAACTCTCTCTACTTAAGAACGTAGCAGCCCAAGCTCCACGATTCGATTGTGATTCAACCCACCTGGCCTCCGCCACATCACAATTGATGCCACCTACAACAAAAGTAAAGTTTTTATGGGAAAATAAAATTGCTTCTTTCCTCTCTCGCTACTGCATTCTATAAAAATTCACTGAAAAAAGAACATTGTAAGTGATTGGTTCCTTGCGTCTCTCCCTCTCACTCGTGTATTTTCATTGGTTTACCAACATTCCCTAGTTGATCCTATGTTAATCTTTGTCGGTCCTTCTCACAATCCTTCCTTATATCCCTCATCTCTCTTTCTCTTTCATGAATGAATTTAGGGTTTTTCTTTTCGTTAGGTTAGATATTGTTGTGTATCTCTAGGTTATATTTTGAATATTTCGAATCATGAATCATTTTTTGATTTTTTTGAATCGTGAATCGAATCTTATTATGAATCGTAAGATACATAAATATGATATTTTTAAATAAGAATAAGTGACATGAAAAAAACATTAAAAATATCATATATCAAAATGAAGCAAAATGTTCAATCCTCAAAATCAAAATATAATAAGACATAAAATGTTATTTCTTATATTTAAATGCTCCATTCTAATCCTATGTTTTCATTTATCATCTCTTAGATCAATGTCACTTAGATCATCATCTTCTTCTAATATAACATTCTCTTGGAGATCATTGTCATTCTCATCCTCCTCCTCTTCCATTATCTCTTCAATGTCATTATCATTTGCAGTTATGGTTGATTTTTCATTTTTGTCAACCTTAGTATTTAAATTTCTTGGACCTATTAAAGAAACAAAAAAATATAATAAGTATTATAAAAAATTTAATTGTATAAGTTTTACAGTTAAAATAAATACCCCTTTTCCTTTTCTTGCTTGGTGCCCCCTCTTCAAGAGTAAAAGATTCATGTATATCCATCCATGAAACATCTTTTGGTAGACAAAGACTCTCATTTTCAGTAATTCACTCATCATTTGATTCAATATCAGATAAACATATAGGATCATAAGTATCTCATTTCTCCTCTCTATCCTTTTGCCTCATCTCAAGTTGAAGGTTATACTTAACAAAAACAAGAGCATTTAATCTTTGTTGTTCCAAGCGATTTCTTCTTTTAGTATGCACTTGATCAAATATGCTCCAATTTCTTTCACATCCAGTAGAAGTGACACTCAAAACCCTTATTGCCAGATTTTGTAACTCTTTACCCTCTCCACCATAACTTTCCCACCAAAGAGTTGCAATTTCAAATAAAAAGCTTGCATTAAATGTGATATGTTATACTTTTTATAAAACCATGAAGATTAACTAAATATTTTACCCGGTTTTTTCTTATCTCTGGTATTTAGTGCCATGCTTCTTCCGAACAATCCTTGTGCTTTTTTGAATTTATCAAGTTGTTGATCAAGTTCAAATCTAGTCCTTTTATATGGAATTATTGTTTCAATGCTCTCATGTAAACCATATAAAACTTCTCTATCCGCATTGAAGTTTTTGGCATAATGAAATCTGATAAAAAGAAAAAAAATATTGAAATAAAAATCATTATTAGTTTGCAATAATGATTAAGGTATAAAAATAATAATAATAATAATAATAGTGACTTACTTAGGATTAAGGTAATAAGTAGCAGCATGAAGAGGCCTATGTAATTGCAAATTCCAAGGAGTGTCAATTATTTTCCACACCTTTTTATAGCGAGAGTCTTGATTCTTGAAATTTGTGGCTATTTGTTCTTTAGCTCTATCCATAACTTTATAGATATATGACATAGCAGGTTTCGAGTCTCCATCTACAAGTCTTAATACTTTCACAAGTGGAGTTACACACTTCAAACAATATTGGATGGATTTCCAAAATCTATCATCACATAAAATAATGCTCAACACTTATTTCCCTTTATTTTTACTAGTATAAGTACTAGTTGTCCATTATTCTTGTTAAAGTAAGTATTTGGCCCAAGTTCAAGAGGGGGGGGGGGGGGGTGAATTGAACCCTTTTTAATTCTTTTCAAAATTTTCTTTTCGATGTGAGAATACAAATTCTTTAAAGAAACTTATAATGCAATCTAC
>Ga0209489_105547_pt1 | contig 21716 bp, 8 predicted proteins | sample SiratrowhiteBW_FD_187527 | JGI IMG/M metagenome (GOLD analysis project Ga0209489, IMG submission 187527) | Root nodule microbial communities of legume samples collected from California, USA - Siratro white BW (SPAdes) (version 2) | ecosystem: Host-associated > Plants > Roots > Nodule | place: USA...
TATATATATATATATATATATTATTTTATTATTTATATAATATTTTATTATATAAAACAGTATTAAATGAATATAATGGATGAACAATGTGATAAAATAATTTTTTTAATTGTAATTGAGTTGAAATATTTTATAATAAAGAGGGAATAGGCTCCATCTCTAAAAATCAGGTGACAAAATTGTTGTTTGTTTTGAAATTTTTATTGTTGCTAAAAAAATATGATGAATTTACATCACAAATTTTTTATATTCTAGTATTCTTAAAACATGTAAAACCAATGGAGTTTAATATGGGAGGATTTAAAATATAAAGCAAAAATTAATAGTAACTAATATTAAGATTTACGTGCATTTGTTATAACAGTTATTATTGTTAAAGTATATTAAATTAATTTATTACTTTTCAAATATGTTAAGAACATTGACTAGTAAAATTAAAATGTATTGAAAAATATATTTATATCGTATTTAGAGCTCTTACAACAAGATAATTTTTTAAATAAATTATTATAAATCACTACTGGATTTTTTTTATTTTCCGTAAAAAAATTCTCTGCTAATATTTTTCAAGACTTTATAAAATCTATAAGAAAAGCTACAATAAACTCATTTATTTTTTATAAAAAAACTCTCAGGAAATTGTTCAGAAAATGTAGAAGACTCATGAATGTCAAATTATATTTGTAAAATATAATTAAATAATATGAAAAGGATACACTCGAATGTTATGAAATCAAAAATACAAATATGACCACGTACTAAAAAATTAATGAGATTATATTTTAATTAACAGTAGGACTATACACAAAAAGATTAATTGTAAACTAAAACACAAAATTTCAATATAGAAAGATTAAAGACGCTTCTTTTCTTCTAAACTTAGAAGAGTTAGTTTAGTTCGTATGACTTTGTAAAATATGAAAGAAAGAGAATAAAGGCACACTTTTTAATTCTTGTTCTTCTCTTTCAATTTTTTTTTTTTTCTTTCTTCTTTAACAAAGCATCAATGTCCGTTAATATATATATTCTTAACCTTTGTGCTAGTTTGTCAGTCTGTTTGCAGTTTCTGTTTATGCAGTTACTGATTTTCTTTCTATAAATTTCTTTTCTTTCCTCTGTTATTTGGGATAAATAATATATGTGTAATCTTTCAAAGATTATTTTCGATAAAATACTCTCTGTTCCTTTTCTCTTTTTACATCTTCTGCTACTATACCGTGAACCTTTTATCCTGCTTCTTGTTATTCAGTTTTCATTTTGAAACTTGCTGTAATGAGTTTCAGGCTGAACAAGATAAGAGTGAATAGCATGAGGAGCTCTGAATCAATATATATATATTAAGTTGAAAATGACCTTATTATTTTTAAGTAGATTTTGGTTCAGTTCTCATTCTTATTTTTATGAGATCTTTTAGTATTATTTATTTATATCTTTCCAACAAGTGATATCAGTGTTGAAGGTTCGTGGTGGTAACCGACTTATACGGGTGCAATTTGATTCCTGTATCGAAAGTCTTTCTGATAGAGATTTAAGACAAGCGTGTCTCGTTTAAATGTGTAAATGACGGTACAAATTAGGATCGTTTGTAATTAAGGTACTCTTTGAAAATGCTTACGCTAAAGGAGGGTGTGCTAATATAGAAAAAACTATTAATTGAAAAAAAAAATTGTTAAATATCTAAATATGAGTCTAAGTCTCGTATTAAATAAAAATAAAAAAATTAGACAACATATAAAACAAACTCACAAACAAAATATTTTAATATTTTAAATTAAAAATAATATAATTCAACTAAAGTTTTAATTAAAAATAATATAATTCACTTATTTAATTTAACTCATATCTCATTATTCTTTTGAGATTTTTTCAATTTTACTTTCTCGAAAATATTAGTTTGGTATTGTTATTGAAAAAAACACTATTTGACATTGGTTAATATTAATAAAATATTATATATTAATAAAATAATATATATTATATCCTATGAGTCCCGAGATCTTCATATCACTGTTCATTTTATTCATTCAGTGTACGACTATTATTATTATTTTACTGTTATATAATATTTTATTGAAAAAATCTTAAATAGATTTAATCAGTGAATAGTAGTATCAAAAAGATAATTTTCCATATCCTATATCCAATCAACACTCAAACCACAGATTTGTCCAAGCGTCAAACATCATTATAACAAATTATTAAAATAACCCTAAAGCGTTCTTATTGCTGGTCTTTTCAATGAGGTAGATTTGAAATGAATGGTTATTCTACTCGTTGTGTTTCCCAACAACATTCAATCAAGTTGGACAGACCACATACATTTTAGAAAAAAAGATATTAGAAAAGAAGAAAGAAAAGAAATCAACGATCTAATTAATTCGACCTACACGTCCAATGCACTCCAATTAGGTGGAATTTCCCTATTTAGACCACATAGAAAAATAGACCAGCATATCATCATTAGATTTGTTTAACTAACAATTTTAATGGGCATCGCACTTAATCTTTTCCACAACGTCATGGTTTCAACCCCACCATGCTATTATTTGAAACTGACATCCCATTTCCCTATCTCACATTTAACTTCATTCCATATGCCCCTATTTAAGCTGCTTGAACCTTCTTTTTCTTCTCCCTGTAAGATCACACAAAAGGGTACATAGCACCTTCTGGTAAGTCATTAACTGAACATGCTTCTTGAATGATCCTATCTCCTGTGTATATGTGTGTGTTTGTATAACTTATATTCTTAATTTCCCTGGCCTAACTGTTTTTGTCTGTGACTAAAGCAAATTGATCAAGTTAGTGTTTGAAGAGAATGAAGGTTGTGGTTGTTACACTGCTAGTGTTGATGCTGCTGGCAAGCTCTTGTGTGGCTACAGATAGGAAGAAATTCATGACCAAATTGGAGAATGGTGAACTCAGCAGTAAATCTGATGATAATGATCACCATCAAATCCCTCGAAAGGAGTATGGAAAACCTGGATCTGGCCAACGTACAATCAGTGAGGAGTTTAATCACCATTACATCCCTCGGAAGGATTATGGCACACCTGGTCAGGGAGGAAATTAAAGGTTATTTAGTAGACTAAGATGCCTCATATGGCTGCTGTATATATGCATGAGTCTTGGAGTGTTTGATGAGTTATGAATGCTAGATATGTGTGTTAGTAAGATATAAGATATGTATGCAAGGAGTTATACTGAGATTAGTTTATGAAACTATTAGCTGGAAAAACTACTTTAGGGCAACGTATATGCAAACCATGGTGGTTTCATGTACGTAGGTGTGCATAGTGATAATGATGATGAGTTGGTATGTTTTGTAACTCTGCATTTGTTGCTTCAACACTGCTAGCTCTAATCAAGATGAGTTGAATTGATAGTAAATAAAGAAGACTTTGTTTTGATCAATTGTGTTTAGTTGTCAATCTTCCAACCATTTCTTTGAAATGTTCTTAATTATTTTAGAGATTGTGAGTTACAACTATTAACTGACAGCAAAAATTTTAAGGATTGAACCATCATGTCGTCAGAGAAAACTTTGAAGAGGCTGTGGTACAGATGCTGTTGATAGCCATGCACAGGGTTTTCTTCCTTTTCTTTTTTTATCAGAAAAAAATATGTATTTCTATATACACAAAACACTAGTGTTTCAACCTTTTACACAATGATCAGCACCTGAGATAAATTAGTAACTTCGGACCAATATCAGATAGAAACTACATATTAAAACAGCAATAGATCCTACCCCAATAATAGCTCAACGACTAAGTTAACAGTTTTAATATAGAAAAATAATTCTCAGTTGGCAAAATAACATATGGTTAAGAAATTAACCAGCTAGAACTGCACACATTATAGCATGGGGTTTTATTCTTGATAACGTCTAAGGAAAAGGTTCTCATTAAAATATAACATTTACTTCAGTATAGGCTTCAAAGGAATTAATTTATTATTGTCAGATAAGAGATATTCTTAACTTGAGCTCGTTGATAAAGTAGAGTTTTCACAAGAATGAAATAAGAGTCAACCCATATAAGGAAATGACAGTACCTTCAATCCAAAACTTTAAGACGTTGGATTTGTGGGTCTTCTTTCTTATATGTTGCTCAACTTTTTCATTTCTATCCAATGTGGGACTTAGACTCACACTTGAATACCTAACAATCTCCTCCTCAAGTGAGAGTCACTCCTCCACCACATTGATACACTCCTCCTCGAGAGCGGAAACATTCTCAACCCGAGTACATTACTCATGACCCCTCATTTGTACCGCTGTTCACACACTTATACGGGACACACTTGCCTGAAATCACCACTTGTTGAGAGACTCCGAAGGAGAAAATCGAGGAGATTTTACAAGAATGAGACAAGAACCAACCCATATAAAGGAATGACATCACCTTTAACCCAAAACCTTAAAGCGTTAGTTTTACGACTTTTTCCTTATATGATTAGTCGCTCGAATTCTCCTAACAAAAAAAGAGGAAGTAAAGAAGCAGAAAGTAAAAGCATATATCTTTTTAATTCTAAATTTTAAAAAAAGGTTATAATGTACTTCAAATCAAATTAGTCGTAAAAACATTCATTCTTTCTTTTTTACTTTTATTTGTTCAATCTAAATGAGGAAAATTCCCCGATTCATTATTCTGTCAAAATTGATCATAAAATGTTAGTTTTGTTCATTTCATTATGTTTCACGGTTAAATATTATTCCATTACTCTTAAGAAAACCATTGAATTGAGATTAAAATTATTATTAATCTTTCGTCATAATCCAAACCCGAAATCGGACGAAATAAACTTAAACAAAAAAGGAATGAAAAAAAAAATTCTATTAAATTGAGTTTATTTTAGAACTAATTTTAAAAGCCAGTCCAATACAAATAAATCTCGTACACATGCGTAAATTTCATTTATGATATTACTATAAAATTTTCATGCAATTATAAATATATATTTATGAGACTATGGTACTTATTCCGAAGCTTGGATCACATAATGTAACCATTCAATTATTGTATGTGAAATATTTGTCTATTTGAAACATGATTTTGTTATTAAAAAGCATCTCAATAGCATGATTATTGACTTCGAGGTTAAGAAAAAGATAATTTATTTTTAAAATTACTTTTTTTTTAATTAGGGATCAATGGAATATTATTAGAATCAATTACAGTTTCATCTGTTTTGAAATTCAAAATTCTATTACGATTTTATTCTTAAAACCATTTTAAAAATTAAAGAAAAAAAAGCACTAATTGATTCTTTTACAATTTCATGTTAAATATGTAATGCAGATTTATTTCAATATTTTATAATATATATTGACTAATATTTATTATTTATATGTTTCAATTAATACTTTAAATTAACTCTTAAGAGTATTTGTACTTTTATGTAAATTTTACCACCATGTACAAATCCAAATGTGGACCAGTGCCCTTGCTAGCTATGTATGTCCACTTTAGTTTCTATGATCCACCCTCTCTCTCTCTCTTTGATTCCCAAGTTTTAGATTGCACACCTAATATTTTAATATATACTTAGCACTCACATTTGTATAATTAATCTAAATATAAGGTAAATCAAGTCCTTCCTATGGTATTATGTGGCATGATGGAGTTGGGTGAATTCATATGGGTTATGTTAAACCTATCCACAGACTCCAAGTGGAAGAACACTTCTAAAATTGTTCAAACAATTTATCATCGGATTTTTAGGTTGAGACGAAATCATTGATGTATCGCCTATGCAGGGAACCCATAGGCCCTGCTTGTGAACCTATATTCTTATAATTATGGAACTTGGATTTTTATTTCATTTTAAAATATGTTTTTATATATATAGATAAATAGATGTATTATATGCTGGTTTTTTAATTAGTTCTGGAACTCTAGATGTTCAGTTATTTGAAAATGCAAACACTCACTGGATTAAGATATGCACTTTAATTGATTATATGTGCATCAAAACAACAAACCAAAACAACTAAAAAAATCTTAGGGGCAATTAATTAAATTTTAATTTGATCTATTTCCGTTCCGTTCTTTTCTTAATTCAAGCAATTTTTTCTTTTCATTTTTATTCTATTTCTACTATGAATTTGTTTGAACAATTCTTCATAAACACTTTTAAGAAAGAATAATAAAAAAATCAAAAAAATAATTTTTATATAAATTAAAATTAAATTATACATAGACCGATTTTTTAAAATTCCCTTATAATTTTATTAAAATTTTGTTTTGAACTTGTATATTTTAATTTCACCTTATTAACTATTTTTTTTTCAGAGAGTGCTTAGAGAAATATTCTTTATAACAAACCTTATATTTCATTTTAATAAAATAAATTGTATTTCACTTTATTTCTATTTCCAACTAGGCATTTCTCTTCTCGTAACTTCTCCCACTATCAAAGAAAGGCTATGGCACAAGTAAATTTGAATTATTTAAAGATGATCATTTTGCTTGCTGACTAATGATGTTGTTAGTGTTGGGTAAAAAGCACCGCTAGCAAGGTAAAGATGAAAAGGAGAAGCAATTGGCCTACTATTATTGACTCACAAATTTAACTTACACCATTTACATAAAATATATTACATAGCAACCACTAAGCGAAACTGATATAAAGTTACTCCAGTTTAATTAAGAGTTCTAATTTTTAAATCTATATATGTAATTGTACAAAATATTTAAAAAGATTTTATTGGCAATAATAATAGTACGTTGTTTTAACTGAATTATCTTCCTTGCAGAGTTATCATTCCATGGAGGATACACGTATATATTTTATACCAAAAACATAATCCATATAACTCAACGTTTGCAATCCCTTAGGAATACTTCGTGGTGTGATAATATATTCTTGTTTTTATTGAGAATTGATAGAATAGTAAAATTGTAATTTTGTTAAAACTGAAAATAAATATTTAAACCCTAAACGCTAATTAATCAATGTCAGATTTACATTGTATGTCTAACTCCAAATTTATTGAAGGTAGTTTATTAACATTTGTTTTTAAAGGTCGATTCTAACTATTATGGGTTTAATTTGACGTTAATTTATTACTAATTTTAAATAAAAATAATTTAGTGTCAATCTTATTTTAAAATTTATTTAATTTAGGATTGGTTTAGCCAATACTAAATAAAATTTACTTTTAATTAATTTAAATTGTTTATGATTGACCTCCACTAATAACAATAATTTAAAAAAAAGTTTCTCATAAAAAGTTTTTATTTTTAATAAAATAAATATAAATGGAAAAATAGAAAAAAAATGTAGGAGATGAATATGGATGAAGAAGATGAATGTGAATGAAATAGATAAGTGTAAATGAGGAAGATGTGTATGAAAGAAAAAAAGATATAAGTGGAAGAAGAAGATGTGTGTAAATGAATGAGATCAATGAGGGTAAAGGAGATGAGTGTGGATGCAGAAAATGAATTTAGATAAAAGAAATGAGTTTGAGGAAATTTATGAATGTAAATAAAAAATATGAATACAAAGGAATTTAAATAGAAAATGAGAGAAGAAAAGTGTGAGTGAGAAAATTTGTCAGGTTTAGATATAGGCATTCAAATTAGAAATAATCTATTATTTTTACACATTGTCATCAAGTTGCAAGGTTTCATAGTATATTAATTAGCCGACAATAACTTAAATAAATATAAATACTAAAAATAAATGAAATTGGTGTCAACTAGGTCAACACTAACCTTATTTATTTTAGTTAATGTTGACTTATCTAATGTTAGTTTGACACTAATATAAATATTTTTATTTATTAAAAAAGTAAAAGTAATTATCGTTGTCATAGAATTGGTTAAGACATATATATATACACATACACACACACACACACGTACATACACATGTTTATTGTAATGATCATCTAGTCTATGTATTTGAGTGTACTTTGATAGTTATATTTAGATGATCCTATGTAGACATTTATTTCAAAGCTTCTTGCATTTCTTACCATCTAATCCTATCAAATAATATCTTTAGTATAATCTAGATATCTCTAATTATTCTAAATTTCTTATTTTGCAAATAGAGCTAGGTACTTAATTTGATTCCATTATCAGAATTGAGTAGCTCGTCCCTAAAAGTTTCGTCTAATCTTATATCAAAATGTTCACAAAATTTTTCAAAACTTCAATCGGTACTTACGCATGCAAATATTAGATTATCACATTCTTTAAAAAATTGATTAAAACATGAAAAAGTCTTGTTTACAGAGTTCTTCCCTTCCTACTACATATATCTACTATTTACACCTATTTACAAACAACTTTCACTACAAAAAGTCATCTTATAGGAGGAGGCATAGTTGAAGAAAGGATTATGATAGATGATTGGTGGTAAGGCAAAGATTGTCCATCTAGAGTCAGGGGTATTCCTGCACTATGAAAAAAATGCATCGTGGAGTGAGTAGTTCCACGTAACGTAATTGTATTATCTACTACCTTCATACTCAACCCTATTTTCGAATAAATAAGCTAAGATATCTTATGTGAACGAGTTATGTTTGTTTGGATAATTCATGACTTTCTTTAGTAACTTGTATATGTATCATTAAGGAAAATAAAGAAAGAAAGTAAGATATACACATGCTAAGTATAATTTTTATAGTAAAAATAAAGGAATAATAAGTCACTACCTCAGATATTTTAGTCAATTTCATTAGAAATATTGATTTTAGAGAGTAGTATATTGTCAAAGTTAATAGTAAAATTGAGAACATCAATAAATAAAAGACATCTTTAATAATTACTCAGGAAGATTTGTAAGGTAAGTGTGACCAAACAAAAACATCTTTTTTAACTATATTTATTGTTAATTCTTCCTAATATCATCAATGATATTAAATTCAAATACAAGTAACATAAATACCATAATGACATAATAATATGATCAATGTTATTCTTTAGTGATTCATTAAATATCTTATGATATTAATAGTAGAGAGTTCATTTAAAACTTGAAAAGTACAACTCATAATAAATCATGCAAGTATAAAACATGAAATCAAATAATAAAATTTAAATAAAACAATGAGGCTTAAGGGTACTCACCAAGATTAAAAAATAGCTCTTATGCATGTATATCTATGTTTCCTTACTTTAATTTTGTTCTTCTTCTCTTTCTGTTCTTGTTTTGTAAGTTGTTTTTGTTTTTAGTATGTTTCATGTATGTGCGAGAATGTCATTTATAGAGATCATGGTAATCATTACTTTTGGTTTGATTTTAGTTTTCAAGTTGTAATTTGGTTTAATTCTAAAGTTTAGTTATATATTGTTGGATTCTTGAAGAAGCTTAGAAATGTATATATATATATATATATATATATATATATATATATATATATATATATATTGATGTGACAATGATAATAAGTAAAATTTATCTGTAACATTAAATGCAATTTAGATTTTTATCTTACAAAACTTATCTTAATAACAAATGAATTTGTCCGAGTATGATCCAAATTATTTGGATGATTATAGATTAATAACTATAAAATGATTTATATATAGGTTTATCAAGAGCGGATGTTACACGTTACACGTTAATAATTAATTTTTCAAAATAGTACTTAATTATTAAAAAAAAAAGTGATGTTTTAGAACAATTTGTGTTGACCAAACCATATAAAATATTGTTAATGATATTCCAACTTAACCAGTCTAATACCTCAATCGAGCTTCTTTGATTTGTCAATAATAATCTAACTGGTTAGTTGGTAATTGTTGTTGTGATTACAACCTAACCTTCTTGTAATAGACCAACCGTGTTTATGATAATAATATCTTTTTCAAGTCGAGTTCAAACTTCCTACTTTAGTAACACAATTATATCAATGACTCCTCATTCTAAAGGTGTTGGTGTTAACCATTTCCATTATTTTGGTTTTATTCTTGATTTAGAACCTGATTGTTTTCATTCTTGTTCTACTAATTTCCTTTTTCTTAACTATAGTGTCCCCCTATTATCTCTATTGTGAACTCGTTTGTATCCATTGCATCCTCAGGCCCAGGAGCATTCTTTAGTGGTGTGACCAATGTTTCGGCGGTATCGACATGTACAACGAAAAGAAAAGATGGTAGAATTGGTAACCAATTGATGTTAAATGTCTCTTGTAAAATGTCACCTCTTTTGGTGTTGAGAGGTGTGTATGTTGCATACCTTCTCATATAAATGTGTCTCGAGTTTTGGTTTGAACCAGTCACAAAAGAAAATTTGACATGATTCATCTTTGTTTCATCATTTTGATGTTTTCCTATGTAAAGATGTGCTTGGACACTTGTTCTTAAAGTTTATTCATGTCCTGTGGAGTGTAGTCAACAAACTATTCAAGAAAAGATGTTGTTGCAACTCAAACATCATTACGTGCATGACAATCGAGATATGGTATCTTAAGTGATACGATTGCAAATCTATCTAGTATGAACCCTCAAAAAAGCTAGTTTTTCCCTTGCCTTACATTATCTAATGATACAAAACTAGTCACATGTCGTTGACTAATAATAATTGTAGTTTGAACTTAATGAAGAACTTTTACAACAAGTCAACAAGTATGGTGGTAATTTGTAAAGCCACTATAGGGTTGCTCTTTTGAGTGTGATTGGGAAAATTTTCCAATGCATGACATTATTCCACTTGAAGGGAAGGTTGTTGTTAGTCATAATCTTAAGAATAAAACCTGTATGTATAAGGAAACCGATTTTCATTAACATGAGAGACAAAAACTATTTATAATTATTAAAACTCTTTATATATTGGATTGAACACATGTTTACATTGTTGGATGTGCTTCATAAATTACTTTTAATTATAGAGATGACATTATCTACAATTCATCAATATAACATGACTTTGTCCATTGTTCTCAACTTCATAAAGTTGTTTTCAATCATTTGACCAATATATTGATGATGTTCTATTGACTCTTTTATTATATAATCATAATTTTGTTCCATATTTTTTTTTCTCTCTAGAAGTAAGTGCTCCATATGAATTTTGAGAATATTTAATATTAACATGATATTTTGACTAGTGGATTAAAATCAAAAATTGTAAGTAACTTGAAAAAAATTTATTTTAATCTCGTGATAGACGGCAAATATTCCTATCAATAAGAGTACAATATCTACTTTTAAAAATAATCTCTAGCATTCAATTAATATCACAAAATAATAAAAATAATAATAATAATAATACAAGAGGAGAAAAGTGATGATACCTCCTTTAGTGGAAGCTTGTTCCAGGCTTTTAGAGCACTGTGATTAGTTTCTCTTTTTCAGAAAAGAATCAACATGTATATTTCATCTAATAACTTTACAACATGTTTTCCAAAAAGAATCAATATAGATATTTCGTGTAATAACAACTTTACCACAATGACATGTTATATTAACAATGAATAACTTGTTTATAGAAACCACACCTAGTACAAACATTAAATGTTGATAGACAACGTTGTCAATTTCTAAATTGTTTTCTTTGCAATTCACTCCCATGCTGAGGTTGTGGAGTTGAGTCCTGTATCAGTTAGATGAGCAAATATCGCACATGTTCCAATATGTTCACGAGTAGACACCTACATTCAAATTATTTGTCTTTAGATTCGATCTGATGCTATAGATTAGAAGCAAATTAACGTTTTGCTCATTTCATATAAATAAGCCTTGCACATCCACGGAAGGTGAAACAGAAAAAAGAAAATAGGGAGGAATTCAGCATAGGAGAAGAATTTATTTGTATAAATATTGCTGCTGTTCTTTCTCTCTTCTTTTCATAAGTAGCCCAAATCACTAAGTTAAATATTACAGAAATGTGCATGCAGGAATATTTAACCTTAAATTATTACCCCTGCCTTTCACTATCCTTGCAAGTTTAGTTTAATATTGACCACTGCTTCAAAGTACTGCCTCATCTGCCAATGTTGTAAGGTTAGCCACCCAATCCCAGTTCACAATTTCCCCAACACAAAAGCAAAAATTTTAAGGTAAAAAACAGCTCACACAATAACCCCACCTCTCCCTTTCCTCACTAAGCAAATGTACAAAACTCCTTTTTTGCCACATTCACGGGACGTGACCTAGCTATCAAAGGGTCCCCATTCCCTTCACCCATTCTTATTCCTTCCCTCGTGACAAATATCTAACTAGCCCACAAAGTCATGGATCATGTGCCCTCCAAACTGACGCCTCAGATCGTCCTCTTGCTGCAGTTGTTGCTGCTGTACACCCTCAACACTATGCCTAAGACCCAATGTGAGTGACACAGATCCAAGACCACCAACCTCAAGTCCACCTCTTCTGTATGGCATAAACCCCATCACTGTCCCATCCATGTTTGGCGTGGTAGCAATCTGGCATTCAAGTTTTGACCTCTTCTCTTGATTCCACTGGTCTTCATTCATTCCAATGTGTTCCTCATTGCCTGCTGAGGATGATGACCCCATTTCCAAGCCCTGAAATTGCTTGTCAGGGATTGCATGTGATGATGCATGCGTGCCAAACCTGCTCATAGGTTGGTGGTCTGATTTGGGCTGGTTGCTACCTTCACATGCAGAAGCTACCTGGTCATTTTTATTAGAGGCTTGGTGGGGTTCTGTTGCACCCTTTGTTTCGAGCATGTGTATTTCCTCAACCATTGGCTTCCACACACGCACTCGAGCATTTATAAACCAATTTGACACCTACGTTTCAGTACAATGTTATTCCAAGTTTATAAAAGTAAAAATATATATCAGCTAGCTAGCAAATTCGTTTCAGTTGCATTGTTATTCCAAGTTTCTAGAAGTAAAAATATAAATCAGCCAACTTGCAAAGGATACCTAATTGCACAAAGACGAAGCCATAAAGGTAATGAATTGATTTTAACTTGAAGAAAAATTCAATTCTTTACCCTCTTAAATAAACAAGGCAAATTATCTTTTCCACAAATTACATCCCTTAAATGGATTGTGTAGAAGACCATAAAAAGAATGTTTGAATACCAGTTTCCAACTATGCAAACTGACATTTACACATTCCAAAGCATTAAATATAGGAAGCATAAATTTCAGGCATTATGTTACAAGTGGGTGGGGTTTAGATTGTTACACTACAAATATGGGAAACTCCTATAACCCAAATCAGTAGACAACAGAAGAAAACACTTTTCACAACTATCCCTAAGGCGTGGATATTATTACATGGTGAAGATCAGGTGATCTCGACTAATCTTTAAATGATGATTTACTAATTAAATATCTCAGATTAAAGGTTACATAGAAGTTTGTACGAAGCAAATGGTCTCAGACCATGTACTAATTTCTCCGTAAGGCGAGGTTCACATTGCTTCTTAATTTCTCAAATTCCCTTTATATGCAAACCCCTTTTAAAATATGCAAAAATGGCATTGTTTTAATTTGTTTTCACTACTTTTTGTTCACTATTCAGAGAAGTAAAAAGTGAAAACACGAATGTTCATTTTAACATAAAAAGATTTGAAAACAAGAAGCAAAATGAAACGTGATGCACATTTGTAATTATCAATAAAAACGTATGTGTCGGCCTAAATGCCTGAGAATGAAAAACACAAAGAACGAGTTTTTTTCCTCACTAATTTAATTAAAACTAGGAATTTGAATTAGCAAATATTTGACGATGTTTGGCCTACTGATTGGACCCAGGAAGAAGCCACCAAAAGAGCATGTCAAAGACAAATTAAATCACGCAATAGCTGAAGGACTATAGACACAATAATGAATTCAAAAGGTGTAGACCCCCACCTGGTTTCTTGAAAGACCTGTTTGGGTAGCCAACATGTGTTTATCAGTGTCCGTGGGGTACCTGAAATGAAATTGAACAGCCAAATGAAAACCATAATTCAATCTCACTTTCCTTCTTCTGGGCAAACAGAAAAGATTCATAGTTTCATACACGAGAGGTCACAGAGAAAAGACATACGGATGAAGAAAATGCTCAAATAGCCAAGCTTTAAGAATTGCCACTGATCGTTCTGGTAAGCCTCTCTGGGGTCTCCACACGTGTTGTTGGGGCTCAAGAAAGTTTATGTTAGCCCCCAGAGATTTGTTCTTTTGAAAACTTTGATCTATGCACCTTAGCCTTGCCATATTATTGTCAAATTTACCACCGTTACTTGTGGTTGGCAATGAAAAATCCTCTCCCAAGACTTCACATGTAAGCTTCAGTTGATCTGAGATAGCATTTTTCAAGCACCTGAAGTGTTTGGATACTGATTTGAGAGCCAAGGAGACATACGGAGTAGCCGAACTAAGACCCGCTACACTCTCGAATGATTGAACAACCATTTGCATTTGTTGATGGTATTGCTTGTATCTCCTAGTAACCTATCATGGCTCAGTGCAACAGAATGAGTATGAGCCAAAAACTACACTATTTTAAACCATAAAACGAGAAACACATCCCTATTTCATCATTATTGAGTTGTGGAGAGCGTGGTAAAGCAAAGCTGTACAATAATAATAAGATAGTTGAATATTGTTCCAACAACCACAATTATTTAGGTAAAATTATTAAAAGTGTGTTGAAGTACATGACAAAAAACTAACCACTAATAACCCACCAATTTGAAGAACAGTAACCAAGTAGGATAATCCCTCAGACGCTTTGTTTAGAGAATTTGGAAGAAACAAAGAACTTTCGGAAAGTGGAATGCACACAGGTGAAATGTTATGTAGCAATACTATTCATGCATAGGCATAGAGTCCTACGTGGATTTGTAAAATAGTTTTGGACAAGAAGGGAATCCCAGACATTCTGAGCAACAAAGTTCATTTTACTATTAGAACACAGTGTTTCAAAACTACAGAAATTCCAACAGTAAATAAAGCGATTTATTGTAACCTATATTCCCTCATTAAATAGCTAAATCACGATCCTACCAAATGCAGTACAGGAAAAAACAGTATGATCAAACATGTTGAGTGCATTAAGACTTGTGTTAATAGAATTTCTGAATATTTATTTCAACAGTAACTAAAAAAGCTTGTCTGCAGGATACATCAACATCTGAGTGAGTACACTGCAGTGTGCAGGTGAACATATGCACGTGAGTGAAGAATATATTTCAAAGCTCTCAGGTAAGCAACAATTATTATTTAGTATGCATTACATGCATTTTGTAGAGCAGAAGAACATAGTTGAAACAATTATTTATTATGTATGAAACGCACTTATTTTGTAGATAAAGGAAGTATTAGCAAACAGGGAAACAGAGGTTTGGTGTTCTCTAATAATCTTCAAAAATATAAAATGAACACAGAAAAGCCCTAAAAAATTCAATGCGGGAGCACGCCTGTCATGTTCATATTTCTTCAAATTATTTTAAATATTTAAATTATTAACTACTTAATACATTAAACAGCAATTATGTAGAACCAATTTATCAATTTAGTTAATTATTAATTGGATAAGGTATTTACCAAGATTTTTATATGTTGTGACCTCACACTGTTATGAATATGATGAGATAGAGTCCATAATAACAAATAATGATATGACAAGATAAAAAAATTGTACAATAAGGTTAGGAACATTAATTAAACATTACAAATGACACAAGGAGATATATTGACAAAAAAAAATTGTAAAGATAAGAAATTAAAGAAAGGACCAGTATATCATTAAATGTGCTCCTCTAATTAGCATATCAAAATACAAATAGTGAATGAACAAATGCCCCCACCAACAGTGAAGAATGAAAAACAAAGCAAAAGAATTAGAGCCACAATAACTAGGCGACACAAAACAAACAAAATATAGACCTGACAAAGACTCTTCATGAAAGGAAAGTAACAGCATTACCAAATTGTAAAGAACAATAACATTATTAACCACATAAACTAGTTTGTAATAATATTTTGCATAAACAAAACCATTCAAACCAATAGAAAACGCTAAAAAATCCATATAAAATTAGAAACACATTCAAATTAAATAACTAAACCAATTCCATACAACAACACAAATATGCATTTTCCTTTTGCCCCACATTCTGAGGACATAAATCATTGACGTAAATATTTTCGCAAGCTAACTTTTCATGAGCTTTGCATCCACAATTACCGACACCAAATGACCTCATGTTGCACAGGAAAGTTTTAAAGCATTTGGCCTTTTTTTCATATGCTACAAAACAGTAAAAACCTCTGACAGACATCAGCCATACGAACATACCAAAAACACACAAGACAAAAAAGTAAGAAACACAAACAGGCCAGAAGGGTTACTATTACACAACATGAGCAGTGAAAAAACCAACCTCCTCTTGCATGTCCAGTAGTTTTGCCTTGCTCTTTTGGCACTCTGGCCGAGAAGAAAGACAAAAGCTACTCGTGGCTCCGCCATCAGCGCTATTTGTATTATCATTTTCATTTGAACTATACAACACAGAGGATGAAGCACCCAAATTGCCACCACCTTTTGCAGCACCCCCACTTTCATCAACATTAAGAGCATCACCAGCAGCTGCAGAAGTAGAAGCAGCACTGACATCTCGAGAGACCCACTCTGGTACGTCACAACCCCCTCCTTTCGCAGACTTTGAACCATATTGACAGCACCACTCATCTAACAGCTGTTGACACGGCTTCAAGAATCTTGAACTCTTCAAAATCGTGGCGTACCCGGTGAAGGGACCGAGGGGGCCAACATTTCGATAAACAGTGTTGTTTGAAAGCACGTTCAGCTTCATGGAGCACTTCACTGACTTTGAATATTGTGTAGGGTCATCTGATGCAGACCCTTCTTCAAAACAAGGCTTGGACTGTGAGTTTGATGAAAGTGATAGTGATAAACCCTGATGAGCATTTACGTCTTGTTCATTATTCTTTTTGAAACCCATTGCGCTACTGTTTGTCCATAAATTAGCCCCCCCAAAACGTAACTCGTTGTTTGCTTGATAATGAAGCACAGGCTCAGCATGGTTCCCTCCCCAAACGCCATAAGCCATGTCCTGCAAAGCATTATGGTAAAGAGGAGGTGAAGAAGACGAAGAAGGGGGGTAATGCATTTCACCTAACTGCTTCTGAATTTCTCTATTGGCCATTTCACCAGAAGCATTGTTATTAAGCTCAGAAGAGAAGAAGGTGATGTTGTTGGTGTTGGGGTTGGGGTTGCTTTCGTTGTAATTCACCATCCAATTAGCACCCAAGTGGCGCGGTCCACATTGTTGGTCCTTAGGGGACGATGAATGAGGAAAAGACGTGGAACCATATTGAGCCATCATCAGCTCTTGACACTCCAACGGGTTTCTAGGAGTGGACAAAGGATTTGAAGCGGTGGAAAAAGTTATCATATCCGATGAATAAAGGGCCTCCTCAAGCATGTTTCCGTTTCGAACATTTCTCACTTGAAGAAGATCCAAGTTGAAACCTGGGTGTAACGATAACTGTTCTAGGTTGCTAGGGAACTCTTGCAAATGTTGGGAACTGTTTTGGATCCTCAATTTGTCCCTCCGAAGTTGTTGGGTAACATGCAATTCAGGCCTTAAGCTGCTCATTCCAACCTCCTAACTCCAAACAAAGCCTAAAGGATCACTAAAGAAACCCTTTCACAAGTAAATATATCAGTAATTTCTTCCACGCATTAGAGAGAGAAAAACAACCATCTAACAAACAAACACATACTTCATAACTTCAATAGTAGTAGTAATAATAATAATAAACAACAGTATTTATCTACATAACTTCGACGAAAAAATAATTAAATCGAAAACGTGAATTACACTACAGACGACAAAATAGGTACAAATTTCAAACAGCAGCAAATAAAGTTCAGACGACAAAACAAGAATTTGACATGAGAATGAAAGTGTTCATAGAAAAGCCTGATAAACATAGAGCTTCTTGTGTTTCGAGGTTGATTAATTTATTATTCTGTATGGTGAAATTAATAAGGCAACTTGTGTTCCTTCTCTTTCTCACTCGTTCCTGTTTGTACCTATATTTAGCAATAAACAAAATACAAAGAGCACGAGGGATACACAGGCTACCTTGCCCTCCTTAACTGCTCTCGTATGACACTATTTCAACTACCAAACCGAACAGTATAACATTCTCCTAATCTATATGTCGGTAAGATTGAAGATGAAGCAGTCACTCACATAACTCACCCAAGCCGTAAAATCTACGGAAGTACAGAAAACCAGCACAAGTTAAAGCTCTCACGGGATACGTAATAGCACAACAACTAATGAAACCCTAACTTTTGATCCACCCTCCAACTCAACGGATCTAGAGGAGGTTTCCAAGTTCAACCACCAATAACTCACCCACGCTTCCTTAAAAAAAAAAAACTAACAAGAAAGAGCCACCTTGAGAGTGGTGCATATGATGAAATTAACAAAGAACAAGAAACACAACACCACATTGAATTTACGGGGAAAGACAAAAATTACTTACAAAATAATACCGGAAAACAAGTAGAAGTTTGTGATATAGTATAGTGGTGAAGGAAGTAGCATAGTGGGTAGTTTATAATACCTTACGTGCGATCGAAAAGAAGCTTTGATGAGATTTGGTGGGAAGTGTGAAGATTCCGGTTGGGGAAGTGTTGTTGTTGGAGTTGTTCTTGGTATGAATGAATGTGAAGTGAGAAGGGTGAAGTTAAGCAGTGCTACAATGATTGCAAAAGCGATTATCAGCCGTTACTTTTAACGTCTAAATTAACATAAAGTTACGTGTTTTTTATATTTTATTCTTAAAAAATATTTGTTTTTTTTATTTTGTTTTTACTCTTTTAGGTTTGAAACTTGAGAGAGTGAGAAAATGTGTGACGCTGGGTGAAGCTCTAACGTCTGTGGTCCCTCCTTCCTCTCCTTTCCACAGCTTCTTGCCATCTTCTTTTTGCCCTTTTTATTTCTTCGTATTTCCGAGTCTGTCACTGTCTCCTCCACCCTTCTCTACATCATCCTAAACCTGAAATTTTGAGGCAACAACATATGAAACATGTAAGTATCTTCGCAATAAAATAACAGTTTTCAATCATGTAATAATGGTTTGTAATTATTATCCAAAACTTTAACCTCACTTTTTGGGATAAAAGTAAGTTATGCAATAATAATAAATCCTAAAAAGGAGAGAGAAGTTATGTCCATAGTTATCTAAAGTCCTGAAAAGGATGGACTTCCTTGAACTGAACATATACAATAGAGACCAACTAAGACATATTCAAACCTTGTCTCAACAAGCTCCACAAAACCCACACTTTAACCAAGTAGCTGTAGTTGAAAAACTTCTTTTTATGAAAACTAAAATCGATCTGAAACAGTCAAAACCAACCTTTTATCTCTCCGACCTAGCATGGGGCAAACATTTTCAAACCCAGAGAGAAAATCTGGAAGATCTATATGCATTCCAGAATAAGAAAGTCAATCGAGCCTGTATTTTTTTTTTTCAAAGATTTTTTTTTTCTTTTTCAGAAGTTATGCAGAAAATGAATGACCATTTATAGAAATAAATAAATCCAATCATATAGGTCAGTGTATCTTTCCAACATATATACATGCATATATGGAGACTTGAACAATATCATTATTTTATATATTAAATTATCCAATATCCATGATTTTAAATGTAAATTAATATTTACGAAGTTAATTAAAACAAAAGTCATCATATATGAATACATTACAAACTGTTTATAAATTATAATAATATACAAAACTTAGCATGTTCTTACATATTGGATAAATGAAGTTGGTATTCTGGGTGTGTGACTTAAAAGATGAGATTCTGAAAAGCTTGCCTTTCGTTTCACAAACAATTGGCATTTTGCGATTCTAATTCGGGGTTCAAACGTAACTTTTTTATTAAAATATGATTACTTTTGTAGTAACTTCTATTTCTATTCCAACAATCTTCAATTTTTCAAATTATTTTTTTTATTAAATAAAAAACTGAAGCATAAGTTTATAAACATAAGATACTTAAAACTGAATATATAAATACCCAACCAAACACATCATTCCCGTTAATCATGCTATATATTTTAAATATACTATACTTAATTTAATACATTCGTTTTACTTGATTTGCACGTTTTAATTTTGTTTATTTAAATAGAAAATTAATAAACTCTAATCTTGGTTTCTAAAGATGATAAAACCTCTCTGGAGAAACAAGAAAAAGCTATAAATATATATAGAATATTATTATATGTTTTAGCTTCATCTAAATATCTCAGGTTGAAAAGGATGTGTTATTGTGAGAGTAGCCTTTCAAGCACTACGGTGTTCAGGAGGCTATTCCATCAATCAACTTCTACAAGATTTGTAGCTCTGTACTGTATTCAACACGCTCAAGCGCAGCTCACTCATATTCTATTCTCCATGTTTCAGAATACAACTTGTTTCATTACATTAGGAAGTTATATCAGACATGCTCTCACTCTACTGATAGATATTTTTCTGTCATTTATGTCCTATTTGATGTAGATAATGAAACCAATATGGATGAAAATAAAGTAGAATTAAACATATTGAGTTCAAAAACACTTGTAGGATAAGATAAGCACAGGTATGTTACACAGTAAAACAGACACTTGATGTTAATCACTGTCAGTACAGTAAGTAACAGTGTTTAACTCAGAAGTTTTTCTTTTTTCTTTCTTTTAACTGATAAAAGTAAGAAGTATTCTGGCAAGTCCTGGCCATTCATTTTCCGTAAACAAACAAACGTTGTCTCATCTCTCGTGTTCTGTCAGTGTCTTTTGATTCTGTCACCGTGGGCTCTTTCTTCGTCCTCATACTTCACCAAAATACCAAGTTCTCTTTATGGAAAATGGAACTTGTTATGTAGGAAAAAAGCAAGCAAACTGAACATTTTTTCAGCCTCTTTACTTATTTATAAATTTTGTTATTTTTAAGAAGTAAAACAATTTATTGATAATAAATACAAAAGTTTGCTACAAGCACATCAAAATCCCAAAACTCAACTATATTTTAAAGATTGTTTTAGCAATGATAATTACAATAATTTACAGTCGTTTACAGATGGATTGGTGTAAGAAAAAGTGAAAAAAAGAAGAGAGAAAATGGTAAGAAGAAAAAGAAGAGAAAAATCAACGCATAAAATATAATAATTAATAATATTTACTTACATTTTCTGTTCTTCTTTCAATCTTCGAATTGTTAAATCTCACGTATGTACCTACCAAATTTAAACAAGACATACGAATAATGGTTAAAATTTTGAATAAAAGTGTTAACATTTTAAATAACTTGTATTATTCTTCGAATAGTAGAAACAATCGAATAAGAGGTAGAATGATATATAGAGGGATTCAATTAGACTAAAAAAAATCCAATGCATCGATTAAAAAAATTTAATTTAAACTATAAAAATAAAAATGATAATTATGCAATTCACTCATTTTATATTTATAGCTTTTTCAATCAAAATAATTTAATTAAAATATTTTAATCTATTTCCATTTTCTTCCACCATTTAATTTATTTTCTCATATTTTTTTCTCATCCAAACAAAGTAAAAGCTTGCCTTCATGAAAAATAGAATATTAAATAAAAAACTATTTAGATGCCAACGAATATTTTTAATTTAGTTAATATCAATATAAAATTTTTGGAAAATAAATAATAAATGGTGATAAAAAATTTGAAAAGTGTAATTTTTTTTCGCATAACCTGTTTTTTTTTTTTTTTTAAATCAA
>Ga0209489_105548_pt1 | contig 21707 bp, 11 predicted proteins | sample SiratrowhiteBW_FD_187527 | JGI IMG/M metagenome (GOLD analysis project Ga0209489, IMG submission 187527) | Root nodule microbial communities of legume samples collected from California, USA - Siratro white BW (SPAdes) (version 2) | ecosystem: Host-associated > Plants > Roots > Nodule | place...
TTTTTTTTTTTTTTTTTTTTACAAAAGAGTATGTAAAAGGAGAAGAGAAAATAGGTAATAAAATAGCAAAAAGATATGATTTTAATGACTATATATAATTATCATTTCTTAATCTGTACATTGATCAGAGAGAGTTTATTAGATTAAATGATAGTCATTTTTCTCAAAAAGGATACTAGTATAGAAAAATGTTATATGAATAGTGAAATTCTTAATTGTGAAGAAGGGAGTGGAAGAAGAAGACACTACAGAGGAGTGAGGCAGCGTCCATGGGGAAAATGGGCAGCAGAAATTCGTGATCCAAAGAAGGCAGCGAGGGTGTGGCTTGGAACTTTTGAAACTGCTGAAGCCGCAGCTCTTGCTTACGATGAAGCTGCTCTCAGATTCAAGGGAAGCAAAGCCAAACTCAATTTTCCTGAGAGGGTTCAAGGTACTGGTGAATTTGGTTACCTCACAAATCAACACGTTTCATCAAGCATCACTAGCAACGATCAAGCCTCTAACTCTATTGCTCCACATTTCACTCAAGAAACGCATTCACCAAATCACTATTACTATCCACAAATGGGTGCTGGTGGAAGTAGCAGCTTCAATAACCAAGATATGCTTCGTTTCTACGGGGGAGACACGTTTGCTTCTTCTCAGCCAGCAGCATCTTCGTCATCTTCTACAGGTTTTTCTCAGCAGCAAGAAGAGTTTCTGAGATTTTCGCAGTTTGGAGGTTCTTCTTCTGAGCCTCCTAGGAACTGGAGGGGTGATGGATATTGAAGAGGATACGATATTGTTGATGTTCCACAACTCATGGTTTCTTTGTTTTTCATGTCATGACATTGCATGTTATTACATATGATGTTTTCATTATATTACTAATGTTGCCCTTAAGTTATTTTAATCTACCGTATCTGTGTTGTCAATGGAATGTTTGTTTAATTGAAAAAACATATGGAGTACTTGAGAAAGGAAACAGCACCAAATCTTAGCTTCGACTTTGACTGGTTTGTAGCACACAAGATTATATTAAACTAATGGTAATGTACTTTCACCGAATGATTAAACATTAAGAATATTTCGAAACTTTAAATACCACTAGTTGAAAATGCACGAACTAAGAGTTTCTACTTCATTGAATGCATTGGTCACGGGAGAGATAAAGAAAATATGTTATGAATAAGGTTTTGGTTGAAAAGTGCATGGTGTGCTTTAATTTATAAATAAATTCCATTCACTTTTTTGTCTTTTTTTTTTCTTTGTAATTTTATATTTAAACATAATCTAAGATATAGAACACAGGTATATATATATATATATATATATATATATATATATATATAAATAGTAATATGAAAAGAAAATTATTAGATGACGATATTATAATAGTGGCTTTACAAATCTTCTGACATACAATCAAGTATTATTATTATTATTATTATTTAAGTAAAATATTTATTATATAGATGTCATATAAAGATTGGTGGAGATCATTATGATCCAACAATTATTTTTATATATGTGTGTGAAGTTAATGGAGAAGATAACATGTTGGGAGCTAATAGTTTGCAAAGTGTGTTGGTTGTTTGAGCTTTATAGGTGTGTAAAGCATCAAACATCAAAATGTGAAGCCGAACGCAGGTTTGAACACTGCATCAAATTCTTTAACCTCGATGCTTCCAAAAAAGGCCTGAGACGCGCTTATACTAATGTCAGCTTCCAGTATTTATGATTAAGTCATACACCAATGTTCTAGAACAAATAAATACCTGTGAGAATAAGTTTGGATTCTCTAATGCATATGTTAATTAAATAACATGACAGTGGAATACAACGTTGTGAAAAAAAAAATGTAAAATAGTTAATGGATGAAATTTACATAAATGAGTTTTATCGTGTTTATTTTGTAGAATATCATTTTCCTCATTACGTAACAGAAAATAGAAAATTTCCAGATTTAGATCCTCTTGCATGTCAGCAAAAATTTAATTTTACAATGTCATAGTATATATTAAAAAGTAGATATAAAAGTGCACTACTGGAACCTACTTAAATAATAACATCTTCGATCTATTATAAGTAGTTTCTGTATTTTTCTCTCTAATCAAAATTAACATGAGAATATTATAATTGAAGATTGCCTGCTTTTGTTTTATCTTTTAACTTTTGAAAGAATTTTTTGTTCCTAATATTAACTTTAATTTTACACTTGTCAGAAACTTATAAAATTAGTATTTTAGACAATACAAATTATTCAATGCACATGATAAACGCTAAATCTAAAACTTATAACAAATAGCCATTCTAAATATATAAATTATATTATAATTATAGCAAAAAATAATTATTATAATATTTTTTTGAAATTATATAATGTTATTTTTAAGTATTGACAAGTTCTCTTAAAATTATTAAAAATTAATTTTAAAACAAGAATGGCTAATTAACAGGGATAAAAAATTTAAAAGATTGTGATTGAAGAAAGTTTCGGAGAACTACATCCGTTAGAAATAATAAAGATTAGTGTCTAAAAGCAACATTCTTTAATCTGCATGGAATATTTGTGTGGAAAAAGAATAATGTAGAAACATTGCATTGGTGTGTTTGTTGTAATTAATTGTGACATGTACGCGTGTGTGTGAAACCTTCCTTCTTTCTTTGGTATTGGGTGATTGCAAAGCGGAAAGACAAAAAGTTGAACCGCCACCACCACCCTTCAGTTTCACTTGTCACGTGTAACAAAACCAAACTACAATGTTCACATGTGGTCCTCACAACACACGTTGTCTTCGACCTCTGTCATTCTCCATTTCTCATGCAAAATCATTTTCCTCTAAATTTTTGGTTAATTACCAAAGAAAAAACAAGGTTGCCACATATAGCACGCAACTTCTGCAAAGGAAGATTTACATTAAAAAAAACAATGTAATTGAAACATGAATGTGGTCAAATAAATTTAAGTGGAGAATATATTGTAATATTGCAGGGTATGAGTCGTTGAATTCGGCACAGGGTGACCCAAAAGTCCAGATTGAGCAAGCTTATCAACCTGCGAAGAAGACTTAATTGCTGAAATCTCACTGTCTAGAGCTCAGCTATGACTTTTGACTGTTGAATTAGTCCTCTTCAACTTCAGCTTCACTCTTCACTATGTACCACCATATAAAAAATCTACTCAAATAGAAGATAACTGTTTTAATTCTGACTTTTTCAGCTAAAATCTATTCAACTAAAATATGTTAACATTTTCAATATCAAAGGTTTAGAATTTTATAAACTAAAAGTGAAGGTCATAACATAATAATACTTGCAAAGCATCAAAGTGTTAATGTCTATGTAGTCTGCGTACTTTTAAAGGACAGTCCTTGGAACTTAACCTGTATACACACTGCTACGTTTACCTTAAACTCTGCAAGAATATTTTATTCAAATCTTAAATACTATATAATACTAGTGTAGTACTATAGTGTAAAATTTTAATAAGGTTATAATATTTTTTATTACAAGACATTTCGATTTTAGTTATAGTATTCGAAGATAAATCTCATTGCACTAACAGAGAGGGCTTGATTTAAATTATATCGAGATTAATCAATTAGAAAATTTAATAATATGACATAATTAATAAAATAATTAAAATTACATTTCGAATAAATTTTAAATTTACAATAATACAAATAAAAATAAGAGGCGGTTATTGGACTGTTTTAATGATATAGATTCAGACATTATAGGAATGGATGATGAGTATAATATAAGCTGAGGTGTTGGCTGGTTTTAAAACACGGGCCATCTAAATAGAAGAGAGAGGAGTGAACTTAAAACCTCGTGGGTGCAAAGAGCATACTGGAGACAACCTTTTTTAATGCATGCATGGTTGTTTGTCCTTTCCAGTTTTCCTATTCCTCTCTCATTAAATACATCTTCAGGCTCTCATTTTTTTTTTATTCAGTTTAGGAAATCGTTGAGAAAGTTTAGAACAACAATTGTAATTTACAGTAAGTTTATCCTTTTATATACTTCTCTCAAATTTTTAACTATCTCTATTTGAACTCATATACATCGTAACATACTATATTGAAGATGCAAGTTAGAAAATACCTCGTATGTCAATCCAACTTATTACCGTTCGAAACAAGTTGGATTGGAAAAATACAGTTTTCTTTTTAAAAAAATGTGACTCTGATTCAAAGTTCGAACCAGGTTTATAAGTAGTTTGACTCATAACTCATAAAAATAATCATTTATAATTTTTTTTGTCATTTTTTCACTATATTATTATTTTTAATTATGAATGTCAACATTTTGACTTTGTTCTAAAAATTAAAATATTGTTCAATAATTTTTAAATGATTTTTACGTTTAAGTTATTTGTTTACCAAGTTAACATTTTAATTTTAGTTATTATTTTTATAATATATCGCTTCCTAATTGCAATTAATGTTTAGTAAAATAGGTGAATATCATGATGATATTATTGTTATGAAGAGGTTAATCAAGTTAATTCATTTTTATTGTATTATAATAAATATATGATAAAAAAATGTAGTACAATAAATATATGATACAAGTTGGAAGAACAAAATATATTTAAATGAGTCAACTCACTTAACCTACCAATATGTATGTGGTAGGTTTACTTAACCTACCAATATGTGGTAGATTGAGTCAAGTTACAAAATTTTTGACTCACTAAAAAATGAGTTGAGTTGAGTTAACTTATTTTTAACTCAATACGTGAGCCAACTCATGTGAGTCGTGTTGAAAATACAGATTATGTATTTAATTTTAGATTTGAATAATTGTAATTTGTATGTTCTACGTTTTATAAGTGAGTTTTATCTTTGATTTTTGAGATTGTACATAGGTAGGATTTTACTTGGTTTAATATTTTATATCTTATAATTAGTTTAGATTTTTTTATTTTTCAAAATAGGTTTAGCACGTAGAATTTAGATTTGGTTGATTTGTTTCGTTGGAGTGTTATTTGTTTTGGAATAGGTTTGGTTTAGTCCCTCTATGTGTTTGTATTTTCCTTTTTTTCTTTTTATGGTATACATAAATGACACATGATTGATGGTTTTCAGGTGCCAACTTATTTGAAATGTCAAGGTTTAGTAGTGATTACTAAAAAAAATAGTTTTTATCTTTGATTTTTAGTTAAGTATGTAATTTATTTAAAATTCACTAAAAAAACTAGAATTATCGATGGGCTAATCTGTCAGGACACTCAAGATCAACTGGTAAAGTTCAAAATAATAGTATTTGTGCGTGATATTATTGGTTTATGCAAGTTTTTAAAACTATTTGAAAGTATATTGCATATGATAAATGAATGTGATTAAGCAACTCTTCATATTGAATTTGAGTGTAACTCTTTGTGTGGGTAGCTTAATAATTCTTGGTTCTCCTCATCTTTCCTTAATCTGCATATTAAATTTGTTTGAGTGTACATGGAAGGTTGGCATTACATTGACATCTCTTCAAGCTAAAAAATAATTTTATTAGTAGATGACTTGTCATAATTATATGGTTGTGAAATTATTTGATTCTTACTTGGTTGAAAAATTATTTGATTTGAATCATTTTCAAGAAATAAACATGGTGACGCCTTAGAAATTTTGATATTATGAAAATGAATTTAAAATTTATAACTTTATGAAAGTAAAGATCAAGTTTATTAGTAAACATGCTAATAATTTTTTGAACTTTAAATTAATTTAGTGAAGACTTTTTAAATTGTGTAATAGTTAACATGTATTATGATAATGTTCTTTTAAAAGTATATTGATAAAAATGTTTTATTAAATATGAATAAGTTCCATCCAATAATAATTCTTTTAAAATTTAGTATTTTGTTGAATTGATTTTATATGAGGAAATTAGTATTAAAATTATATATTATTTAATAAATAAATTTAAGGTGTTACAAAACAAGAGAAATTGATGGAGAATTTATTATAGTACAAGAGTTTATGGTTTGTCTTAGTTGTCAACTTATATGAGTATGATATAAAGTAGTTGATGGATCATATTTTTGCGAATATCTAGTATTGGAAGTCTTTCTAACAAGGCCTTCAAGCAAATGTGTTAAGATATGTTAAACAACGAGTTACTATTAAGGTATTTGTAATTAAAAAATGTTTATATTTGAGAGAAGTATATCAATATAGAAGGGACACTTACAAGAAAAATTGTTGGTGTTCAAGTGTGTGTTAAAGTTCCACATTGTGTATAAATTAGAAAGTTGGACAAGTGAGAAAAACTTAAACTTATTGTCTTAAGGTTTTGAGTTAAAGATGATATCATGATCTTTGATGTGCTTGACTTGTGATCCATTAGTAAAGAACATAGGCTAGGATAGGGCAAACACGACTTTTTTACATAATTTTTTACAGTGCTTTAGCCACTACTAGAGATCATGGTTGTCAAAGAGGGAGAAATGAAAGGTGATGGTGACATGAAGTATCATCTTGGATCAAGTTACAATTCACAAAACATCATTACTTTGATTCAATTATGTTGTGAAAATTATGATGAATGGATAGGATATTTTGAATTTCGCTAAAGAAAAAAAGGAAATTTGGTTATGGAAAGGAAGACTCTAAAGCCAACAATTGAGGAGAAACTTGAGGAATGGATACACATGAGTATTTTTGTATCTAAATATGTTAAGTTCTTTGAGAAAGAACTCCTTTTTTGTGACAATCCAGTGCAAAATGTGATGACTCCTATGCTAGTGAATATTATGGTGTTGCAATGTCGTTTGTGTAACAATTGGTGCATTGAGATGTGCATGATGAGGAATAGGAGAATACAATAAAGAAGTAAGGTGTACAAATTGACAAAGTGAATTAGGGTAAGCAAAACAAACCAAAGTTCCTTTAAATCATTTTGAAACATTTTTTAGGACTAGAGATAACCTATGATTCTAAAAGATTTTTTCTCTGCCATATACACTCAAGATAATTTTTGAAATGGGTTTTTTTTAGGAACAAAGCCTACAACATTTTCTATGAAACAAAATCAAAATTTGGCCCTTATTAAGGATGAATTCCTTGTAGATTTAGTGTCTTTGTAGGCAATTTATAAAGAGATTGATTTACTTGATTGTTATGAGACTTGATCTTTTACATTTAGTTTATATTTTATCTTAATTTATGTAATGACCTCGTGAAGATCGTTAGAGGACGACTCTCAAAAGTATAAAATATTCAAAGAAAAGTTTTAGAATAATAAATTATACTCTCTTTATAATTACATAAGTTTACTTTGTAACTCAAATTATGATATTTTTTTCACATACATATTTCTTGATAAGATGAATTTTATTACTTTATTTCTTTTTGTTCGAAAATATCAAAAAGCAACAAAAAGATGTTTATATCATATGTCAAGATTAAATATAGATAAATAAATATCAATTACGAGTGACTTCAAACAATTTGTAGAGAACTTGGATTTAGTTAAAGGTTATATATTGCTCAAAATTTATTTTTTCATGAAAGAATAAAACATATACAAGTTGAATGTTATTTTATTGGGGGACGTGGTGTCTAAAGGAATAATTTGTCTATCAAATACTTCTTCCACGGATGTTCAATTGATAGACATCTTTGAAAAAAACACTCGAGAATAAAAAACATGTTAGAATTTCTATTCTTTTAGTCGAGTGTGATTTTAAGCTCCAACTTAACACGATGTTGACTAAGAGAACTTTTTTTATAAGAGAATTGCAATCCTCAAACTTAACCGCTCGCATCTAATTACCTCTAAATTGTTTGGAAGAAAAACTTTGTATGAGATCATAAAATTAAAACTCTAAATTTGTCTCTATGTGAAAAACTCATCTTAGCCAGTATTTTAGAATTGACTTTCTTATTACTAGAAGCAATTCAGTCGTAGGAACTCGCAAACTGTGGATTTCTTCAAATCCAAAATCACCCAAATAGGATTTGTATCTATCTCGTGACCTGTTTTTCCACTTTAGAAATATTATAATTGAAAATATAAAAACCCACCAAGAGAGGCAAAGGTCGCAGAGGATGTCATACAAGTGAGTTAGTTATACAGTGATAGAGGAGACAACCTAAACATATAAACGAACAGTGAAAAAAAATAGAGTTCTCTTAAACAAAATATATATATATATATATATATATATATATATATATATATTATATATATAAAAATAAACACCACCATACATAATTTAATACATAATTTAAGTAATTAATAATATTAAAACTTAGTCCTTATTTCTATAATAAGTATTATGATAAGAAGTTAGTCCTATCAAGTAGATGATCCATGTACGTGGTCTATGCAAACTATCAAATAAAAGCATTCAACAAACACTAAAATACATTTTGTGCAAAGCACAAGCTCACACAGTTCACATAATACATCTTTTATTTTACTTTTTTCTCTATTTCATTTTTCTTTATAATTTACCTTTTTACACGTTTAAACTCATAAAAGAAAGTATATTTATCCTTTCCCAGTAATTAAAAAAAAACGTTTAAACATATGTGTTTTGTGTGCAGTGAGTGATAATGATGAAAACAAAACAAAAGCCACTATAAATTATCCAAACTCTTCATCATTAATTGATTCTAGTTTTATTTAATCACCTTAACAATGCAAGTGCAAACACTCAAATATCTAATTAACTCTCTAATATATTTTATTTCATTTTTACCATATTAGGTTATCAATATATTAATAACTTATTTCTTTCTCTTTTTATATCTTGTGATACTTCCATATTTGGAAAAAGGGATGATCATGTAAGGAAAGAAAACATCGCATATTGAATTCCTTCCGTTGTTTGATAATGATAAGTATTAGAAAAAAATTATATAAAATACAATTTTTTTAAGTGGTCTTAAATTAAAGTATTAAATATCTTCACTAATTAGAATTGTCTTGTATTTATAAGAAGGTTCTATTTAAATTCTTTTGGTTTATAATTGTAGGTACAGGGAAAGAAAAAAAAAAACTCCTAAAGTGAAATATTTTGAGTAATAGAAAAAGAAACTCTCGAGACTAAAAACTTATAATACTAGAAACAAACCTTTTTTTGACTATGTCAAACCTTTAATTTTTTTTATAATCAAATACTTTTTTCAAAATTAGTGTGAATTCGTTTTTAGATCTATATAAGTCGACCTAAAGACGATCTATAATTTGGTTATGGACAACTTAATAATTTATTTTGATCTTTAAGACCTAAGTTGATTAACAATGATTACATTCTTATCATACATACTTTGAGGTATCAAGCCATTATTCATAATTAGAGTTTATCCATTCTCTTTTATCATGACACTATATAACTCTCAACCTTTACTCCAATAAGGCTAAAAAACTTATTAAAAGTGATGTATAGAAAATTTTACCAGGATTTCACTATGTCATTTCAAAAATTCTAAAATTGTCACTTCTTTTTTAAGTGTTTTTTTTTCTAATTAACATAATAGGTTTGTATACAAATTGGTAGTTATTCCTTATCGTCTTCTTATCGGCTTTGGAAAGGTCAGACTCTAAGAAGTGTTTTTTATTTTCTAATTAACAGAGTAGGTTTGTACACAAATTGACAGTTATTCCTTATCGTCTTCTTATCGACTTTGGGAAGGTCAAACTCTAGTTGAGTTGAGGCCATTTTATGGGCAACCTTATTCTTTCTAAAGTTTTTCTTTATCTAGTTAGGCAATTTGACTCGGCCTTAGTTATTCTAATTAAGGTCGGTCTCTAGACAAGCTAGGGTTGTTATTGGCCTTAATCATTCCGAGGTTAATCTTTGGTCGAGTCGGGGCCGACACTTGTTGGAGATCTCACATTGATTAGAGATAAGGTTAATTCATAGTATATAAGTGGGTGTAAACCTCACCTTAGAAGCCGATATTGTAAGGTTGAATTAGGCTTAAAGTCTACTTCTTACGATGATATCAAAGATTATTCTAATGAGGTTTGATACGCCTATCATTTTACCCGTTATTGGTCTATCAGACAATCTATAAATATCTAGTCTGATGCACGAGTTGGACAGCCTCAGCTTGAGGAGGGTGTGTTGGAGATCCCACATTGACTAGAGATAAAGTTAAGTCATAGTATATAAATGGGTGCAAACCTCACTTTAAAAGTTGGTCTTGTAAGGTTAAGTTAGGCTTAAACTCCACTTCTTAAGAACATTGTCCAAAGGCATACTAAGGTCAATCTTCGACTAAGTGGAGGTCCATACTGGCCTTAGACATGCTAAGGTCAATCTTCATTTGAATTGAAGTCAATACTAGTCTTAGTCATGTTAAGGCCAGTCTCTAGTTGAGTAGGGTTTATACTGTTAGCACCAAGGCTTGTTAAGTGATTTGATGAAGCCAACAATAAGATGAAGTTTACATGAATCAAAGCTTGAAAAATGGATTGCTTGAAGTCATCATGGAGCTTGATGGAGTTTTGGTCTAGGATTTAGGTTGGATGTGTGTGAGAGTGTGGTTTTATTATAAAATCATGAAATATCACTCAAAGTAAGCTCCAAAATTTATTTTGCTTAACAAATTATTAAGTGGTTCTAAAATGAGGTTTAACAAATTTTAAAAAACACTTTTTTTTAAAGAGTAAATCAGTAAACTGTTTTTCAGAAATCAACTTACAGGATTTTCTTCTAAGTCACAGAAAAATCAATCGATTGAATGATTGATACAATCGATTGAGTTTTTGACAATTTTAAAAAACCAGTTTGCTTATAAATAGGTTAAGCGCGATTTGTGACTAACTTTTGATACGAAAAACATTCCTAAGAATTTTGAGCGAACACTTGTGACTTCCTAAGAGATAAAAGCGTGCTTACACCTTGAGAACTCATTACGTTCGATTTTCTTCAAGACCAATCTTAAGAAATTTAATCTTGGTGTATTGAATTGAGTGGGTTTCGTGCAACTGTGATTTTGCACCAAAGCTAAGTCTTCTATACTGTTCTTAAACCATTTGTATTCTGTTGTGTATAGAAGCACTTTTGTTTTTTACTATCTTTGATAATTCTTGTACTGTGAGTGAATGGTTGCGAATTACATAGATTTTGTAATTTGTGATTGTGGTTTTGATACCCATATTACATAGGGTCTTGTAATTGGGTTTGAGCAGTGGTTTACTACATTGTTTCTACTTGTTGTGGGGTACAATATGTTGTTTGTCGCTGGGAGCAGTGTTATCTTGCGGGAAGCAAGCTATCTGTATTGTTGTAAATTGATATTGTTGATCTTTATAGTGGAAATTCTTTGCTAGTTGGCAAAGGACTGGAAGTAACCCTTGAGGAAGGGTGAACCGGTATAAATCTTGGTGTTCTTGATCTTTCTTTCTCTCTTCTTGAACGCTTTATCATATATTTTGTCACTCTTTCAATTAATTGTCCTTGGCATGTAATTGATTAGTCATCGTGCTGGTGTTATTCCGTGTTCTCTGAAACTGTTACTTCATTTGTATAATTGACTGAATCTATTCTTGATTATATTTGAGTGATTTCTATTATATGTAATCATTGATTAATTGATTGAGTTTTCTGGAAAACTTGTTTTCTTAAATCCATTGTTGTTTCCTATTACTTCTATTAATCTGGATTGTCTTGTTGTGAGATTGTTCTTCAATTCGCTATCAATATTGTTTATCCGATTATTTATGGACAGTTATGAACTACATTTCTATTAAACTAATTGCTTCCGCTTTTGATTCTAGTGTTTTTCTTGGTTCTTGAATGATTTGATACACACTCTGATTTCAATTAGCAAGTTCTACTGTTTATTGGTTCTAGTTGTGATTTTGAATATTTCTAAATTGTTTTGAGTTTGTGCATTTTATTCAATTGATTATCACTATGTTTTAGTAATTGTTTCTTGTTGTTCTCTGATCTATATATTATTTCAATTGATTGATTCTGATATGGAATTTATTGACCTTTTGTTGTACACTTCAGAATAACACTTTTCAGTAGTTTCAATAAAGAATTTTCATTCAACATTTAATACTTTCCATTTTTGCGAAAAATTTTAAAAGTTTAATTTCATCCCCCCTCTTGAACTTGGCCTAAACTTGTTTTTCAATTGGCATCAGAGTTAAGACTTGAATCCTAGTCAAGTTTTTCGATCTATGGCTGAGAATAAACTACCTTTTGTTGAAGGAGCCTCTATACACAGGCTACCTATGTTTTCTGGGGTGAACTACCAGTTTTGGAAAGTTAAAATGAAAATCTTCATTGAATTGATCATGGTATTTGGAATGCTATAGTAAATGGTCCTTATATTCCTATGTATGTTGTGAATGGTGTGCCTGTTGAGAAATCTTATGAAGAATTGTCTTGAGACTGAGAATAAGAGAGTGCATATGATTGTGTTGCAAAAAGTATAATAACTTCTGCCTTGAACCTTGATGAATTTTTCAGAGTATCTCAGTGCAACTCGGCTAAAGAAATGTGGGACATACTTGAGGTCACACATGAGAGGACTATTGATGTAAAGAGAGCCAAAAAGCATGCACTGATTCAGGAATATAAATTGTTTAGGATGCAGCAAGGGAAGACCGTTGCTGATGTGCAGAAGCGGTTCACTCACATTGTCAACCACTTAATTGGATTGGGAAAACAGATTGACAAGGAGGAGTTGAATATCAAGATCCTAAAGTGCCTAGATAAGAACTGGCAACCTAAAGTGAATGCTATATCAAAGACTAGATATTTGACAACACTCACTACTGCAACACTCTTTGGAAAATTAAGAGAGCACGAGTTGAAGATGATTAGGCTGAAGGAAATAGAGACTGTAGAGAAAAAGTCCAGCAGCTTAACACTCAAGACAAGGGCTGTAGATGTTGAATCGAGTGAGAAAAACTCTAATGATTGTAGTGACACTGAAAGTCTCAATCTATTGACAAAGAGATTTCAAAAGTTTATCAAGATGAATGACAAAATGAAAAAAAGACACATAAGAAGAAAATAAGCAAATCTTTTATATAAAATTAGCTTTAATAAATTATTGTTCAAAAAATAGAACATTTAAATACATTTTTTTAAAGATCTAACCTTCCGTTTGTATAAAAATTTATAATTTAAATACGAAACAAATACAATCAAAAATACATCAAAGTAATTTTATTTATTATTCAAATATTATATAAAATAACCTAATTTTTAAACACTGATAATTTTAAATAATGTTATATATAATTATCTTTACTAAATTAATCTTTAAAAATATCACATTTAAATTTCTGAAAAACTAAAAAAAAAAAAATCCGTTAAAGATCATTATTTGACAATATTACTTGAACAAACAAAAAAATTGGAAATATTTTTAAATTTAAACGATAAAATATATTTCCTAAAATGTTTGTTAAAAGTTTTTTAATGAGATCATTCATTCGATCGTTCTCTTAAAAAATAATAACTTCGTATATATAAAAAAAAAGTTATTTCTTAGTAAACAAGTTTAAAGTAAACAAAAATAATTTATATATATAAGAAAATTCTTTATAGTTATGAAATTATCTTCGTTGTCTTTCTATTGAAAGTTTTATATAAAAAAGAGTTTTATTTTCTTTCTTAAAAAGTACTGTAAAGAGATTTTTATAGAAATATCATTGTTGATGATGGGATTCGAAAAGTTCAAATTATTGTAATAGTCTTCTGAAAAAAAAAAAGAAGAAGAAGAAGGGTGTTAAAAAATATTTCACCATAACGGGTATCAATGTTGTAGTTAAAAGCTTTAGTGACTTCAGAACATTCAAGTTTTTTAGATAAAAGTTATCTTGAATTTATAGAGAGATTAACCTTAAATTTTCTTGAGATAAAATTTAGGTATTGAAAAACAAATTCCTTAATTGAAAGACTTAGAATATAGAAAACAAATACTTGAAGCTAAAAACTTGAGGTATTATAAAGAAAATTCAGTTTTTACTATATTAAACCTTTAATCTTTTGATAACTGAATATTGTTTTAATTTATTTCTAAATCCGGATAAGTCGGCCTATAAACAATTTACAATTTGATTGTGAAACAACTTAAATAATTTATTTTATTTTAAACTTTAAAACTCAGATTGTAAAATACGATTATTAGATGATCAAATTACTTACCGGACATACTCCAAGATATCAATTCATAACCGTAACGATATTTTACCTTATTTGATTTATCATCACACTATACTTTCCAAAGCAAAAACAAAGAACAAGAATCCTAACATTATTTATGTCAAAGTCACATGTTGTATTTAAAGTATATATGTCATTTAAAAAGATTTTATATATGTCATAAAAAAGATTTTATTCTCTATACAGATAAATGAAAAATGAAGTTTATTCCTTTTTTTTTTCCTTTACCAGACAGCTTTAAAATAATTTTTATTTTGTTCCTAAATTAATCACACCTTAACATGTTAACGAATCTTTTTGGTTTTCCTTTCAGCTTTTGAGTTTTGCAAGAGAAAGTCAACACGGTTTTATCGAAGTCATTGACTATTGCACTGTTAGGTCATGTGGTCGTGCTGTTCGATTCCTTTGAGGCATCATTCGTCTCATATTTATTTTCTCATTTGTCAAACATTTCGGTTTTCAATGCAATTTCTACCTTTTCATCATCATTACATATTCTTGCCTTCTAAGAGAAGCAAATCCATACCATGTACTCACGTTTTCTCGAAAGTAATAATAATATTGTTGTTTTTGAGAAGAAAAAAAAGCTGCGATTAAACGTAATTGAACTAGAAACATGCACTCATTTTTTCTTCTAAAGATGACAAATAAATCTAAATATGTGGAAAGTATTTGAATTAGTATAACTGTAACAAAAATATTAGGATTAATCACAAATCATTTTCTCATTTCCCTTTCTGTATCACGTACTTATTATTCTCATTTAACTGTCCTCCATTGATTATTTTTTATAATTTATCTAATATTTGCGTAATTTCTATTTAATATTTATACAGTTATAATTTGGTTTCTTATTATATTTAGTATTGATTATAAAAAAATTAAATTTTTAATATTTTTTTATCATCTGTTTCTTACTGTGATTTTATTTTTTCATAAAAATATATTTAATTAATATTTAAATTGATATACCTTTTATTAGACTGAGGATAATATGCAAATTTTAAATTCATCGAGAATCGATAAAGATGATAGAAATGAATATAGATTTTTGCATCGAGTTATCTCTCCTTCTTTTTCCTTTAAAAACAATTAAATTAAAATAGATTTGAAAATAACCAATTCCAAAAAATATATATCAATGGGAAGAAATTCCATTATATATTTTATATATTATCAGCATTTTTATGCATACTGTGCCTTCACAATATTAGTATTTTGACTTGTTTAAGACAAATTTTGTATATAGTTAAAATAAAATTATAATAATTTTGAATGAATAAATCATATTTTAAATTTATAATAAATACTTTAAATTGTGATATAAATTCTCAAGCCTCAGTTGTAAAACACTAAGATGCTATAGGTCGGATATGGATTTGATCCTTCATAACATATTTAGATTGATAAAGGTTAAAAAGATCTAACATGTAAATGAATAAAAAAAAAAATAGTTCATGACATAATTGTTTTACTAGTTACAATAATGGTACATGAAATGCATACCTAAAAGAGATAAGACAAAATACTGAGAATGGTTAATTCAAAGAGAGAATTATTCCATGGCATAGACAATTACAATTACATTTATTAAGGATATTTCTTATTGTGTTCCGATTAATTATTTTATTTTTTTGTAATGTTTTGATTCTTCTTTTGCTTTACATTTCAAGAGTGCTATATTATTTTATTCAATGCGAGTCTTCTTTCTTTTTACTTAATGATATTGTTTGAAAAGATTACTTATGCTGTCATTTTTACTGCAGAATAATTTATATTTCACAATGTATACCCATGTATAATACTTGGTTTTAGATATTAATATAAACGTGTGGAAAATTAAAAGGTGGTCATTAAATTTAAATTGTGTGTAAACTACAATGTATTAATTATATATTTAAGGTATCTATGAAATGTATGTACGATTAGTTTTAGATTTTATTAGAGGCTGATAGTTGTGTTTAAAGTAAAGGGGTGAAAATAATATTTTAGATGGTGTGATAATACACAGTTTTGGGTGTTTGAAATATGGGCCCGCGCTAAAAGAGAATTAAAATAGAAGGGGTGAGGTTAGTATATAAGTGGGGTAAAGTTAGAAATGTGAAATATTTTTATCTTTTTAATTCAACAACTTTATTTATTTTCTCTTTTACTTCTCTTTCTTCTTCCTTCTTTCCCCTAAACCTCAAAAGTCAAATTTTCTTCTTCTTTTCAGAAATTTTAACCTCCAAACTAGTTAAGGAATGTTGAACATCTATATAGACCTTGTCTTGCATAAATTCTTCTACTACCTTCTCTTTTCAAATCTCATCCCTTTTACTCGCTAAAGATCACTATATGACTGATTTAATTGTTGGTATATGGTTATATTTAATGATAGGTTAGATAAAAGCTTACACTTTGAATTAATTTTACTGAGACCAAATCTGGTTAGTTTGGTGTTTCCACACTAATTCCTAAGTTAATGAAAATTAAACATGATTTTAGAGTTATTTTTATTATCTTAATCTTGCTAAATAAAATAATAATTTAAGTTTGATATTTTCGTGTGAGTATTATCTTATTGCAGTATTTGCTATTCTCATGCAAGTGAGAATGCATTTAATACAAAATTTGGTTAATTTTAATAAATTATTTCTCAAACAAAGATGTGTCTTAATTATCTTAAATCTTAGATATTTTTACTTAAATTATAAAGAAATATAGTTGAAATGACTTCTCTTTTAAGTAATATCCTAATAAAGAATTGCGTTTTTGTTTAAAGAATTTTATTTAATTAAAATTTTTATATTCTCAATAGAGTGTTTTATTTTGTTTAATATAGTTTAAAGGTTTTAAAAGTAATATAGAATTATGTTATATATACAAGTGTAACAGAGGAATATGAAAAAAAAATATATAATAAAAGCCATTATTAGGGGGTTAGTAGAGGTAAAATGAGATTATACTTCTAAATAAAGGGTTGGAAAGATAGGAACCGAAGATAATTGGATAGTGGAGTGAATAGGAAGAGTCTGGCTTCTCGAAAGCCATAAGAAAAGATTCTGTTACTGCTTTATTGTTCTGTTCAAATCTGTTCATCTTTGTTCAGATGTTATTTTCAATCACCAACTCAAATACACCCTGAAATATTATTCAATTACTCCTTTATCTACTATTCTGTTGTTATTATTATCAAATACCTTTACAATTGGTATCAGATACTCGATCTGGGTTTCAAACCTGTGAATGGTTACCACACGCAGCTCAGGAGCAATGGAGGAACGTGTTGAAGGGTTAGAGAAACGAATGATGGACCACGGTCAGATGTTAGAGACGATATTGAAGAGGCTCAACGATATGATGATGCATTCACCATGACATGATCACACTGCAGAGCCGCATTAGGAAGAGGAGAACACTGCCTTCAAATCACGGATCCCGGTGAAGGAGGATAGAATCACGAAAACCCACGCTACAGGGGTGACGGGGGACACAAATTAGAGGTCCCAACATTTGATGGTGTAGATCCGAACGAGTGGTTAGTGAGAATGGATCGTTTCTTTCGGGTGTCAAATATTCCAGTGGGGGAGAAGCTCGATTATGCGGTGCTAGGATTAATGGGGGAGGCTCTTACGTGGTTCGAGTGGTGGGAGGCTCAGTCGACATTTCACACTTTGCTACGTTTCAAGCAGGACTTGCTGAAACGTTTCGAACCAGGAGCGGTGTCAAATCTTTTGGCGCCACTGTTGCAGGTGAAACAGACAGGCTCTGTCATGGAGTATCGGCATGATTTTGAACTCACAGCCATATCGCACAGAAATTTGGTTGGAGAGACCTTATTACGTATGTTCCATGAAGAGTTGAAACCGACGATTAAGCCGAAACTATATGTGGCGGAGTTCGAATTCCTACAAGCATTGATGGATCGTGCAATGGTTGTCGAAGCAAGAAACATAGCTTGGCGAGAGGAAGGTGGAAGCCATTAAGGAAAACGACATGAAGCAGACCCTAAGTCTAGTGAGGGTTTCAATAGAGGTACGAATTGTGTTAGGCCCAATAATTTTAATTCCTACTTTGAACGTTCTCTACCACCAGAACCCAAGGAGAACTAAGTCACTCATATCACAGCGTCTAGCTCATTGGGCCCAAAGCATAATTCTCGTTGGATCTCAAATGAATAGTGGCTTGAACGCCAACGCAAGGGTCTATGCTACAAGTGTGGGGAGAAGTGGAACCCATCCCACACGTGTCGACACCGCCATCAACACTTGGTGCTATTAAATGCTGACAAAGAGGAAGAGCTTGAACTAACACCTGAAGAAATCACAAACGAACCCTCTACTCTTAATCTATAAACTTTGTCTCTCCATCTTTCACCTTCCAGCTATTGGGGGTTCACACCTCATCACACATTTAAGGCTAAAGGCACGATCCAGGGCTCAGAGGTGATTGTGTTGGTGGATTCAGGGGTGGAGGCCAATTTCCTTTCCATTCACATCGTCTCCTTCCTAGGTTTACCATTAAGCCAGATGCAACCATTTCAAGTTGAGGTTGGGAATGGAGTTATTGAACCAAGAGTTTGGGGTTGTGAAAATGTCGAACTGATAGTTCAAGGTGTTTCCATAGTTGCAAACTTCCTTGTCATGTGGAGCTCGGGCGGTTGGAGGTGGTGTTTGGTGATAGGTGGGTGGTAAGCCTAAGCAGATTTGATGGCGACTATCAGTGGTTCACTGAGCTGGATGTCTAATGGGTCCCAAGTCACACTGTAAGGGGACCCTAGCCTCAGTAGAAGCCATGCATCAGGAAGATGGCTTTAAACGAATTCAAAAACAATGAAGAGGGTTTCTTAGTGTCTGCTTTATTTTGCTCTGATGGAGATAACATTACTTCTCCTATTACAACTGAGACTCTGGAACTATTGCAACAATTTGATGATATTTTTCAAGAACCAGACGGTGGCTGGCGGTTCTGTGTTGACTACCGAGCACTTAACAAGATAACAGTCCTAGGCAAATTTCCAATTCCTGTTATTGAAGAGCTTTTGGATGAATTAGCTGGTGTTGTGGTGTTCTCTAAGCTGGATTTGAAATCTGGTTACCACCAGATTCGGATGAAAGAAACAGACATCCACAAGACTGCGTTCCGAACACATGAGGGCCATTATGAATTCCTCGTGATGCCAAGCCCCCTCTACTTTCCAGTCACTGATGAATGAGGTATTAAGACCATGTTTACGTAAATTTGCTTTAGTTTTCTTTGATGACAATTTAATATATATAGTCACGACAAGGACACTCATAGGGATCATTTGCTGCAAGTTTTTGAGATCCTTAGGAGGAACCACCTGTGGGTGAACAGGAAGAAATGTTGTTTTGAAAGCTTCAGTATCGAGTACTTGGGGCATATTATTTCTACACAGGGGGTTGCTGCAGATCCTAAAAGGATTAGTGACATGGTTGATTGGCCTACACCTCAAGATTTAAAAGCACTGTGGGGATTTCTAGGACTCACAGGATATTACCAACCCTTTGTGAAGGGCTACAACAGCATCACATGGCCTCTTACACAACAACATTTACAAGATTTTGAGAATTATTGAGAGTTAGCTGCGAAGATCAAGACTGTGTTTTCTCACTTTCACCTTGACGACAAGGTGAATCTCCAAGGAGGATATTGTTATATAACCAAGTGTAAATGAGGAATATGAAAAAACATATATAATAACCCATTATTAGGGAGTTAGTAGAGGTAAAATGGGGTTATACTTATAAATAAAGGGTTCCTAGAGAGGAAGGGAAAAAGAATTTAAATTTGATAGTGGAGTGAATAGGAAGAGTCTGGACTCTGGAAAGCCAAGAGAAAAGATTCTGTTACTGTTTTATTTTTATGTTCAAATCTGTTCATTTTTATTCAGATGTTATTTTCAATTACCAACTCAAATACATCTATTATTCAGTTAATCCTTTATCTACTATTATGTTGTTATTATTATTATCAAATACCTTTACACAATACTTTAATTACTTGTTTTCTTAACTATGGTTATAATTGAGAGATTGTACATTGTTGATTATATGTAGAGAGAGTGGGAGAGGTGGTTATCTACTTGAGTAAAATGTAAGTATTGCCTTATGGAATTATGATGAACACTTATTGAATATTTTTACTACCTATTTAAAGATGAAATCACTTATGGTTGATAAGTATATAAGAAACTACTTTTACTTATGAAAATTATTATTAATCTTAAAATTTATTACTTGTTTCATATTATTATTACCAATATTTATGATTATTATGTTTTGTAACGATAAAAAAAAGAAAACAATGGTAATAGTAGGCTATCCATTGATGCCAGAAGTAAAGAAAAGCTGCAAACTTATGTTAACCTTTTCTTTTATTACAATGCATCCATTTTTTTTATTTATTTGCTCTTTAATTGATATAAAGCAAAGTGAATTTGATTTCTACACTATTTTCTCACCCTCTTTTTTATTTCACTGCGTTTCACTGGTTTAATAAGAACGAAAATAATTTCTAGAACGCTTTTTTTCAATGAAAATTATTAGAAAAACTCATATTGAAAATAATGATTCAGATTTATTTTATACGAGCAGATATTTTAGTGTAAGAAAAACCAGTGTGGATAGTATTTTTTTATTATTATTCTAAAAAAAATTGTCTAAATGGTATAATAAAAATATATTAAAATAACATGGTTGAAATAATGAATTGCGGGTTGATAAAATAGTTTCTGCTTCATGGTTTTCATTTATTTTAATTTCCACGGCTGAGATGAAGGTTTTGTTTTATTTATTTATTTGATTTATTTATCTGAGATTTAGACTCCAGTTCTAGTAAAGGTCCCAAATCACTTATCAGCACTCGTTGATGTTACATTTAGCAGAAAAACATAAGTTGGATAAATAAATTAATATAAATGAAAAATAAATTAAAAATTAAAAATACTTTTTATTAAATAAAAAAATGGAGAAATTGAGTATTCCCTGTAATATTGTACTAAATGAAACTCATCTCTTCTAACATTTTTTCATTAAATCTTGGTTTGAATCTGACTCATAAATACGAGAAAGAAGAGGCCCAATGGGCTTTAAACTTCAACAATGATAGGCCCAGTTAAAACTCACAACTCATCCTCAACTTATATATTTAACATTTTTTCAAAAACACAAATAATATATATATATATACAAAATTTTTTGCATCCCATCCTATAACTAAGTAAAAGGTAAAAAAAAAAATCTCAATCGTTTAAAATTATAATTTTTTTTCTATTATTTGTCTATACTGTCGGTCTTTCATCTTTATCTAAATATGATCTTATATTCTTAAATATAATAAAATTTCAAATATGGTTTTGGTTCGTCTAAAATGCATAAAGTTTAAATTTATCTTTTCTAGAAAATATATTTTATATCTCCAAAATTAAAAAAAAAAAACACAGTTTTGTTTTTTTTTAATTTAAATTTGATTCTTATAATAAAGAATTAACCATTTTTATCCCAATTCTTTATGTCTTCTATAAAATCTAAAGTGGTCGTCGTAAGTTACTTTAATAAGTGTTTTTAATACCATG
>Ga0209489_105549_pt1 | contig 21705 bp, 13 predicted proteins | sample SiratrowhiteBW_FD_187527 | JGI IMG/M metagenome (GOLD analysis project Ga0209489, IMG submission 187527) | Root nodule microbial communities of legume samples collected from California, USA - Siratro white BW (SPAdes) (version 2) | ecosystem: Host-associated > Plants > Roots > Nodule | place...
TATTTTTTTTTTCAATTTGTATGGAACATTTTAGCCAAAACAAATATTAGATTTGTCTAACACTAAGCTAATAATTTTGTTAAGTTATAAATTAAGGAATTTATAAGTTCAGCTACTAAAGTAAAGGCTTATTTTTTATTCAACCTACGAAGATCCTTCCAAGAAATTGATTAACATGTATGTTATTAGATTTTAAATGGCTGTTGTCATTTTAAATAAAATTGAAAGACATATTAATATTAACATAATAATAATTATATCAATAATTAAATTTAAATCCCAAAAACAAAAGTAATACGATAAAAAATGCAAATACTCTTTGTATTTCAATTAATAATTTTTTATAGTAATATATTTTTATTAATTTACTGTAATATCATGTTAGTGTGATTGTTTCAGGTCATTGTTTATTTATTTATGAAGACATATAAAATACTCCAAACTTTTTAGTTCGTTATGTAATTATTTTTTTGTGTTTGAGAAAAATGACCCCTTAAATTTTAAACTTTTTTTTCATATGAGAAGAGGTAACTATCTCATATTTTATGAGAATGGAAATTATTATATAAAATAGATACTTATTTTTATTAAATCTTCTTTGCTTACTTAAAAAAAAAAGCTGATAATTTTTAATAAGATTCCTTTTCAATATGTTTTCTATTTACAATTATCAAATCCAAATAGTAAAATAGAAAAATCTGATTAAAATTTCACTCATATCAAGTGTTTTCTAATTATCAGACGAGTTTATACACTATACAATTTGAGAACAATTTTAATGTCTTCCAAGAGAATTTTTTAAGCCACTAATATACTTTTACCTTTTATTTTCTTTTTAATATTTTTTTTAATTTTTAATTCTTAAAATAACACTATCATTTTGTTTGTTTGACTGTTTGAAACCTAATAAATTTTTACAATTACTATGTTACCTTTTATTACTTTTTTAAATACAACTTTTTATTTTTATAATAACTATAATATCTTTAAAAATAGGTTGTTATAATTATCAAAACTATTATTTTTCTTTGTTTGTAACATTTAGTCTAACAAATATTATTGTTAGTTAAAATTAAGATAAAAAATAATATAAGATGATTGAATTAAAATTTTAAAATAAATTTTAATTGGATAAGATAGATCATAGTAATTTTGTAACTAAATTTTTATATTAAAATTGAAATTAGAAGAAAAAATTATATTAAATTATAAAATTGTTTTTTGAATTAAAATTTATACTTTTAATTTCTATAATGAAAGTCTTTTAAATACTTATACTAATTAAGTATAGATAATTTCCCAAATGAGTGATTTGTTTTAAATTTAATTTAAATAATTATTTTTAAAGGATCATATAACATTGTTAAAAGTGCCTATAGCAAAAGAGAAAGAAAACGAGTTAGAAGAGAAACACTAATCATAAAAAATTGTCCTCAAAATAGTGAAATTAATATATAATCCCTACCCAATTGATTAAATTAAAAAGGAAGGATAAAGTGGTGACAGAAACCTCCATTTTAGCGAATACGATAAGCTGAATCAGCAAGCAAAGGTGAGTGCGAACTTGGCACTAGTATTTGGTAATTATCAGAAAACAAGGTTCGTTAAAGCACCATCTCGCGCTGACTCTGGGTAGTTTCCATCGCCAATACGACACCGCTAATGCGAGTCCTCGTCGTCGTTTAATGCTCTTGCTTTTAGTTCACCGAGAAAGATAAAAAAGCGTTAAAACGCAGCGTCTCGAAAGCTACGAGATCTCAAACCCGCGGTTTCGAAGCTTTTTCTGCGATCAATGGAGTTCGACCCGATCCCAATCGGTTCGTGCTCCAAAGAAAACCAGGCGATCTACAAGGACTGGTTCAATTACGCTGATTCAGGTACACTCTCACAGCACAACACATTTTTTCAGTGACTTTTGTGTTCCTTATTTTTCTTCAAAAATTCACCGTACACTTCGTTTTTTTCAGATAGCGATGGCCGCATTACGGGGAGTGATGCCACCAAGTTTTTCTCCATGTCCAATTTGTCTCGGCAAGATCTTAAGCAGGTTTTGTGTTTTCCCGTTTTTGTTTGTTGTTGTTGTTTTTTGCTTTGAAACATGAATGAATATAGGTGAGAAAGGGAAGTAATCGAAATCATGACCAAAATTCTAAGATGCTATATGATTGCTTGCTTAGTGGATGAAGTGAAAAGTGATAACAGTTGAGAGTTATTACCACGCCCTACTCCCTTTATTCTCTCCTCGTTATTGAAATAAAGCGAAACATGAACTGCCTCTCATGAAGGATACCTGTAGTCACTAAAAAAAAATAAAATTAAGCAAAGTTTGGTTTTCAGTGTGCTTGCAATTGTAGAGAAAAGATAAAACTGAGATTATTTGCTTTTACAAATCGGCCAATTTTGGTTTAATGTTCACTTATAATCTCATTCATTTCATACAGTAAGTAACAAAATGTTGTTTGCTTTCAATTTTTGTTTGCTCTCTTCTGCCTTTGCTAGCAAGCTTGCATAGGTGAACTTTGAACTTCCCCTGCACTTCCTATCTTAAATTCCTTTCCTTTTTCAATTTGCCCAGGCAGACTTAGTTGTTGGTCTTGAATCAGTTCTCTGATTTGTTAATGCCTCATATTATCCAGTTCCTACACTGGTTTTGATTTTTGCAATTCCAATTCAAAACTGATGCATTGTGACTATAGCATGACATGACATCTTATTATTTCATTATAATATTTATTTTATACTGAAATTTTGAACTCTTACAATTTATCTCATGTAGAAGTCTGCTTCGGTATAGTTATCTCTAACAACTGAATGGTTCAGGCTGGTAGTGGTTGTGTTGTTTATGTAATAGGTTGTACTTGCTGATTAGTATCTATTTTATCTTTTTCTTTCTTTCTTTCTTCCTAACTAAAGTGTCTATTTGTTTGCTTCTGTACCAAAATAAGGTGTGGGCAATTGCAGATACTAAGCGGCAAGGATATCTTAGTTTCTCTGATTTTATCATTGCTATGCAGGTAAAAATGTTTATATATCTTTTGAACTTTAATGCAGATAAATTTCCAAATCTTACTCATTTGAAATGTAGCTAGTTTCTTTGGCTCAATCTGGGCACTCAATAACACCCGATTTGCTGACTAGTAATGGTAAGTTATGTATAATGTATGTTTAGATTTTTCTTATTACTTTGTTTGAATAACATTTAATAATTGGATTAGTTTGTAATGCACATTCATGCTGCTATGCGTGTCCACATATGTTGATTCTGAATGTCTTCTTGCAGATTTAACCTAATGGATTTTTTTTTTTCAGTTGATTTTACAAATTTGAAACCACCCGTAATGGATGGTTTGGATGCATTACTAGTTGTAAGTATTTCTTTATAAGGTCTTTTTCTACAGTGTTAAATATTTTATGCTTATTTTGTGAAAGTTCTGACCACTGGAATTTGTTTACCCAGAAGAAAAAGAATAAACATAAAGAAGTTGACACAAATGGTAATATAATTCTCGTTCTACCAAATATGGACGTTCATATTGATTTTATTTTCTTTTTATATTCTTTCCTTTTGAAGATCTAGTCTAAGTTTAGTAATTACAGGTAGTTCTCAATTGCAGCCATCACCATCAAGTAGTTGGTTTTCTTCAAAATCATCAAAAAAGGCAAGCATTCAGTTACTGTTAATTTGATGGATTCTTTGTGCATTATCGTTACCTTCCAGTCCACTAGAAAACATACTGAATATTCATTTCATGTTTTCAAATAATGACCAACTTGATTGTCATTCTTTACCTTCTTTAGGTTGTTCTGGTTTGGTGTTGTGTCATCTTGATCTTGAAAAGTATATTTGAGAGACATCTGATTTGGTTGCTCTCTGTCTTCTATAAGACGACGAACCAAATATATTTAGGTAATTATTAGGAGCCTGTAACCTACCTTATTATTTGATTTCAATGTGTGTGCTTAACTTATTTTAGCCAATATGAAGCCTGGACACCCTCCTGAATGGCGTGTCCCTGTGTGTCTGTTACCAACACTCTCATTCCACATGTTTAATGTGCTAGGGTTTTCGAATTCTGTTTGAATTCAAATTTCCCACTCATTTTGGCTCTTCTTGGACGTCCACCCACACTATAAATAAGTGTGCTAGGTTCATGTATTTGCTAACTTTGAATGAGTATTGAAATGCTGCCAAATTTGAGTCTCTACTTGTTCTTAAGTTCTCTCTAGGTTAGTCTCCTTTCTAAGACTCTACTTAGACTCCTTCCTAGTTGAGTTAGCCTAACCTCTCACTAGACTACTCTCCTTTCCACTTCAAATTGCCGAGCATACCTTCTACTGCTTCATGCTTCTGCAATTTTCATACATAGTCCATTCAAGAAGAAACTCAAAACAACATGAAGAAGGAGCTTGTCTATCATTATCTTGTTTCTTCTTTTTGGCTTGACAAAAAATGTGTACTTTGTCTCACGGAAATCTAAAGAGCTAACTTTGTCTAATATTTATGAATCAAGTTAACATTATCCTAAAGGTCATCATCCTACATATATGTTCTTTAGGACCTTTTATCTGTATATGTTACCTCTTTACTATTGGCAGTTCTTTAAAATTGTCAAATATTTCTTTCATAAGTCTTTTTACTTGTATTTGTGATACATTTGTTCATAGGTGCCTCTTTCCTCAGTGACATCAATAATTGATGGCTTGAAGAGACTTTACCTCAACAAGTTGAAGCCATTAGAAGCCACTTACCGTTTTAATGATTTTGTATCGCCGTTATTGGTGAGTAAGTAATTTTGTGTAGGTTGTTACTACGTTTTGAATATCTAGAAAGATATACAATTAATTTTTATTATTGATATCTACAAAGATATACAATTAGTTTTTATTATTGATTGTATTATTTTACATTCTGTAGACAAATAGCGACTTTGATGCCAAACCAATGGTTATGCTTTTGGGTCAGTACTCAACTGGTAAAACAACATTTATCAAACATCTGCTTAAAAGTAGTTATCCAGGCACGTAATTCTTCTTTCTCTATATACCCATTGTATCTCTTGCGCCTCTTATATGTGTTTTATGAATAATAATTCTGTCTCCCTGCAACAGTTTCCTACTAATCCTTCTGATTACGATATGAACAAAGTATTGGAAGTTTTAAACGTCTGTAAAATATGAAATGCATTTCTTTATTTATTTTGATATTCTTTGCAAAACTTTAGGAAGTTTAATAGGATGATATAGCATTACTTTTAAAATATATTGTTACTAATCTCTGTCATGTTTTTCCCATAAATGTTGATAGGAGCCCATATTGGACCTGAGCCAACAACGGATAGGTTTGTTGTTGTCATGGTATGTGTAAGCCAAGCCAATTCATTTCTCGTGACTCTATTATTACGTTCAGTGTTTTTTCAGTTTTAAACATGTAAATCAATTTGGCTTCTAAATCATGGCAATATTCAACATCTTGGCAGACGCTATGAATTGCCGACACTGCTATTTCTTGCAGTGTTGGAATGCCAGTCAGTCATGCTTCCAGCACTAGCACTCCTTTGATATTCGTATGAGATGCGTTGGTCACTGCTGACATGGTGTATAATTAAAAGAATTTTTTTATGACTTGTTTCTTGACTCAGTCAACTGACACCTAAATATGGCTTTAGAATTCGAGGCATAGGACAGTTAACAAATTGAAAAAATATTTTAACTTTCAGAACTCAAATTAAAATATAAAGGGTAGTATAAAAGTATTTAAAACAAATAAAATGCTAATATAAACTTTTGTAGGGAAAATGTAAAATGACGCTTTTTAAATTTATTTTGTTAGAATTTAGCAAGTTATTTAGAGGGTCAATATAGAAACTCAGATTCTCAATTTTGATATTTTGCGATGTTACTCATTTTTAGTTTCATTTGGGTTGCAAATGCTAATGCTCATACATATGTGTATGCTGAGGTGCCTTTTGTCTATGCTTCATAGTATGGAAGTTCAAAAACTTGACAGTGGAACTATGTAGTTTGTACCATAGCATTAGTGCCAAGATTTGATGGTTTGGATTGTTTTCTTAAGGCTTAAATATGTTTTTAGTCCTTTAACTTTGGTATACTTTCTCTTGGCCCTCCAATTAAAAAGTTTCGATTTTTAATCTTCTGATTTTGAAATGCCTTTTATAGTCATTGGCGTTATATATTAATAATGATGATGCTGATGTGGCAAACAATGATTTACTTAACATTTACCAACTGGATTTAAACATGGTTTTTTGAAAGTTTGTTAAATTTTTTGTTAACTCCATTCAAGGAACCCACATCCTTGCTGCGTACACCCCATCATGACTTTTGTCTAACCATTCTTTGACAATGGGGTTGAAACGAATCTGAAACAAATCTGCGTAACAGTCGGAAACCCCCATTAGGTTGAGAGAAAAGAGAGAGAACATATTTAAGTGTGAAATTCACAATACTAAAGGAGAAGTCGGGAATTCAGTAAAACAATAACCACGAGAAAAGAAAGGGAAGAAAACAATGGCATGTACCACTAAAACCTCCCGCAATTTAGCTTCGACATCAATAATGTTAAGAAACCTAAACACTTTTTTGTTCTTCAATAGCAAAGGGAGCAACAGTGGAAAGAAAAGAGCAATAATGTTTCATTCTGCTGGAGAAATATTTAGGAGGAATAGGAGGAACATGGTTAAGTTATATGTGAAACATCAATCACAATGGGCTGGGTTTACAAATTTACCTTCTCCATGACTTGAGAGTGAACAAAAAATTTATTCAGCTTTCGAAAAACGATGTCATTCAATTAAACCTACGTCACAAAAGTTAAGTAAACCACCATTTGTTACATCAGTGATGCAACTAATGTCGCCTAACACAAGAGACTATAAAAGGCATTTCAAAAAGTAGAAGGACTAAAAAGAGAAATTTCTTAGTTGGACGGGCCCCCAAACTTGGAGGACTAAAAACATATTTTAGCCTTTCCTTAGTAATCCTTTATCTTTTAACTAGTAAATGGTACTAATGTACAGTCTGGATCTGATGAGAGAACCGTTCCTGGAAATACTGTTGCTGTCCAAGCAGACATGCCATTTAGTGGCCTTACAACTTTTGGCACAGCATTTTTGTCAAAATTTGTGTGTTCACAAATGCCTCATCCTGTAAGTTGATCTAGATCTGTTCAAAAATATTTACAAGATTTTCCTTTATAGCATTTGTACTTGACTCTTTCAAATGTCGAAAGCTACTAGAACACATCACATTTGTTGACACTCCTGGAGTTTTATCTGGAGAAAAGCAAAGGACGCAACGGGCATATGATTTTACGGGTGTAACATCTTGGTTTGCTGCCAAGTGTGATTTGATACTCCTATTGTTTGATCCTCACAAACTTGACATCAGTGATGAGTTCAATCGTGTGATATCATCCTTACGGGGGCATGATGACAAAATTCGAGTAGTTTTGAACAAGGCAGACCAAGTTGATACCCAACAAGTAAGAGCTTGAATGGTCAAACTTCTGAATCTTTCACAACCTACTCCAGTGAAATCTAACCTATATTTGTCCTTACCTTGTAGTTGATGAGGGTTTATGGAGCCTTAATGTGGTCACTTGGGAAGGTGCTGAAGACACCTGAAGTAATGCGTGTTTATATTGGGTATGTCGCATCATTTATGTATATAATTGTCTCTCAATGTTCAAATGTTGTCTTTGTTATAGATAGTTGGGGAGAGACTAGTTGTTGCTACAGTTGTAAGTTTTTGAAATTGTTTTGTATTGTCATGAAGTTGTTTGTGTTAATGCCATTTTAGCTCCGGAAGATTTCTTCCAGACCACCTCCCCCATGTTCTGTGCAATTTATACATGATGATATAACTGAATTTTTGTTTCCTTGTTTATGAGATTGACACGGCCTCATTTGCTCATAATCAACCTTCTTTTTGCAGCTCCTTCAATGACGGGCCCGTAAACGATGCCGCCACTGGTCCACTTGGTAAGGAGCTCTTTGAAAAGGAACAAGATGATCTTCTTTCGGATCTAAAAGATATACCAAAAGCAGCTTGTGATCGAAGAGTGAGTTATTTACTTAACCAAATTTATTTATTTTCTCATAAACATAGTTTTCAATTAAGGGTGTGTTTGGTTGTTTTTTCAGTTTTTTAAAATTATTTTATTAAACATTTTTCAAAATTTAATTTTTAGAAGTAAGAGTGGGGAGAGAATAGTTTCGAAAACAGATTTCAAAAACTACTCCAATCAAATATATTTTTTAAACACAGGAAACAAATTTTTTTCTGGAAAGGGCCCCTATGCTTTCCTAGCTTTGCAAAGAAATTATGAAGATTAAAGGATAGATAGCTGGGCAGTGGACATGGTGAAACTAAAGGAAGTCTGCCTTTTGATTAGATTGTTCTTTCTTTGTTTTGAAATTATAAAAAGAAAAGTAATTTTATCAGGTCTTTAGTGTCATTATGTCCATACACAGGTTGTATACAATAGTCTGCTTTTCCTGTTATATAAATTCTATAGTTGCATCTTGTAAGTGGTTATCTCATTTTCAATTTCAGTACCGGTTTATATTTAATTTGATGGAGTTACCTTTTTGCATAAATAGTTTTATCATATATTGTAGATCAATGAGTTTGTAAAACGTGCCCGAGCAGCCAAGATCCATGCGTATATTATCAGTCATCTTAAAAAGGAGATGCCTGCTATGATAGGCAAATCTAAAGCTCAGCAAAAGCTCATTGATAATTTGGCAGCTGAATTTGGAAAGGTATGGATCTATCTGTATGTCCACTTTGCTTATCTGCTTGTCTTAGACAACACTTATATTGTATACGAATGACTGACAAATTTGAAACAGGTGCAAAGGGAGTTCCATTTACCTCCTGGCGATTTCCCAAATGTAGAGTATTTCAGAGAGAGATTGAGTGGTTACAATATTGATAAGTTTGAAAAATTGAAACCAAAGATGATACAAGCAGTCGATGACATGTTAGCTTACGACATTCCTAACCTCTTGAAGAATTTTAGGAATCCCTATGATTAAATTTCTGAGCAATTGAGTCAGTGCTATATTAGATTAGTGATAGTGACGTTTATAGCACACATTTAACGGGGTCTTTGTGCAAAATGTATGTTCGTCATGGCATCTTTATGTGCCATCCGATGGCTTTGTTTCTACCTCGGAAGTTTTATTATTCAATTTATGTTCTTTTATTTTGTATATTTTGTCTTCTACAACAAAGTATCCAGACAGAAAATAAAGGTAAAACATATTTTAGTTGTTTGTATCAGGCTTTGTGTTTAGTTTTGCCAAAAATGATGATTAACAGGCTGGTCTCGTTGTCTAGGAAAGATATTGCTTTGGTAAATTTGAATTGATACTTGATTTTCCTAGTTAAATATGGAATGCAGAAGAATGAATCCTTTGAGGGAAGGTCAGTGTTACTATGTTTTCATGCATGACCATATCATATTATTTACTATTGCGCTGATAAAAAAAAGTTACTATTTACTGTTGAAAAATTGAAATATTCCATTGCTGCATATACGATTTTGTTTCAATAACAAGTTGAATAAGAAAGTGCCTTTTGGTTTGGTTAAACCTTGGATGTTGTCAATTTTCATGCATAAGTATACCCTTCGTGCTCGCACGCTGCTGAAAAAAATAATATTGGATAGAGAAGACACATAGTCACGAGATTACGGTCAAACTCAATTTCGCCCAGGCCACCACTAAATAATTGGCTTTTTAAAAATATTATAAATTCTTTTTATCAATTCCTTTATCTTTATTTCGTATAATTTTATACTACATCATTCTATTTTTCTCACTTTACAAGTATTGACACTGTATTTGAAAAATGGTAGCATTATCTGTTTGTCATTTAAGTTTGTGAAATATAAATTTAGAAAAAAGTATTTTTTTCGTTTTTTTTTTTTTTGCTAAAATTACAGTTCGTTTTTTTATTATAGCCTTTATTTGTCTTATTAATTAATTAGTGTCACTTATTATTCTTTCTTTCTTTTTTTTTTCACGGTAAACGTGTAAACTAAGTATGTGTAATTCTTAAAATAGTAATGGTATTGTTTTAGAATTTTGAAATAAAAATAGAAAGGAAAATTTTCTTTAAAACATTGAACTTTAAAAGAAACAAAAACTATATATATAATTGAGGAGAGAAATCTGCTACCGCAGCATTTAATAACTTTACTTGCATCATATTTTTTGAACTTATTAACTTTAAATAATTTCACATAAATTACATAAAGAAAGCAACTAATGACAAATTTTCTCGTGCATTGTTTTATCCATCGGCTCTAGAACAAACATTAGTGTGCCGGTGTTGTGTGTGTATATATAGTATCTTCTAAATTCATCTTGTTAACAAAATTCTTTTAGTTATATGTCCCCTAAATCATAACTTCAGTTCATTTCCTCTGGATGTGTATAAAATAATACATCTCATAGACCCATATCTAAAGTCTAAAAATGTATGAATTGAATTAAAATTGAAATTAAATTACAGAACCAAAAATGCACGAAACTTTTTTTCTTTCTTCTCACAAGGGATTAATGCTCGACGCTCTAGTTTGTCTATCGAAATTCGATGCATTCAGTCACTGGAAAAGCTAAGATATGCAAATGCATATTGTTGAGAATAACTCGTATCATTAAAAATTCTCAGTAAACTAAGCAATTGCCGTTACACACTCTTAAGGCAATTAAATGGGCACTAGAAAGCTCTTCAGTTCTCAAATAGTATAATACAAGCATATGAAACCTTTGGAATGCCTCCACTCATACATACTCATAGTCAAAATTCAAATTCAAAACTCATTATCCTATTAAATTTATCATAAATGACCTAAATGGCCAGCACCCTGCCCAGAAAAGAAAACGTAAATCTTCCCCATATATAGCAGCTTGAGTAGACTACATTCATAGAAAAAATCAGCACAAAGTTCAATTAAGTTGGCAAATAGTTACCAAAATGGAAGAAAAAAATATAAAGCACTACAGTAGCTACCAGAAGATATTGCTCGTCGGAGAGGGAGATTTCTCCTTTTCCCTTTCTTTGGCCAACACATTTGGCTCTGCTTCAAACATGGTAGCAACTTCCCTTGATTCCAAAGGTGTGTCCGAGCCACATATACAAGGGTTTGAAGGATTGGTTTCACTTTATATAGAATTATAGTTTACATACATTTAGTATGACTTTTAGTAGATGAAAATTAAACTACTTGCATGCAGATTAATTGATCAACTCACTAAACTTGTGATGCATTTGTTTTCTGATTCTAACCCTTTTGCGTGTTCAAATGTTTTAGTGATTTTATTAGGGAAATACTTGAGAGCTTCAACAAATTTGAAGGAATTGGAAAACCTTGGTTGCACCATTGTGCATGAAGTGGATGCTCATACTATGAGCGAACACCCTCTGCTCAAAACCAAATTTTTTGATCGAATTGTCTTCAATTTCCCACATGCTGGATTTGATTATCATGAGCATGAAATGTGCCAGATTGAGTAAGTTTTCATATAATAAAAATGAAAAAGAAAACAAAATGTTTATAATTACACGTTTTGACGTATCTATGTTTGACTCAGGCTTCACAAGGAGGTGGTATCTGGGTTTTTGAAGAGTGCAAGAAAAATGGTAACCCAAAATGGAGAGATTCACGTGACACACAAGAATGTTTATCCTTTTAATAACTGGGAAATAGTGAAGTTGGCAGAGAAGGCAAATTTGCAATTGGTTGAGGAGGTTCCCTTTTGCAAGTGGGACTATGTGGGTTACGTTAATAAGAGAGGATCTGGATTCAGATGTGACCAAACTTTCCCCGTCGGTGATTGTAGCACCTTCAAATTTTCCCATGCATGTGACGTGGATTCTATAGTTCTTCAGTTTGCAGAATTATAAGACTTATAATCAAAACCACATTTAAAAAAACTTCAATTATAAGAGTTGTCACCGTAAAAGATAAAAAATGAAGAAGTTTATCCATGTAAAAAAGGAAATTACTTAGGTTGTTTTAACATTTATAACAACTGATAAAAATAATTATTAATATTAAATTTAATTAATTATTGTAAATTCCAATTTATAATTTATAACAATTAACTAAAATGTAGTATCTCCATTTGAATACCGTTTATTTCATTATATATATATATATGTCTAATTTTAATTAAAACGAATTAGTAGTCATGTGTTAGAAAAGAGTTAAAAATGTAACTGAATAAACTATAACAATAAAATTGTCTATATCTATACACTAAACAAATAATTGAACTAAATTTAAACTTTATACTGTAAAATAGCTTCGAGACGACGTCGTTTATACGGAAAAGGAAGAGCAATCCATACAATACTCTGTTTCTTTTCCAGAAGCCTCTATTAGTTTTCGGTTCTCTCTGTTTCCTTTTCCAGAAACACTCTGTTCCTCACTAACTCTTCTTCCATTCCATCTTCCACAACTCTTCTTCTTCCTCAGCGATGTTTGTCCACAAGGTTTTGTCCCGTGTGTCCACCACCATTTCCAGGACCTCTTTTCTCTCTGCTTCGCAAAGGCCCCAACACTTCTCCAATCACTTGCATTCCCTTATTCACCAATCCCCCAGCAAGGTAATGTCCCTCACTTGCACAAAACACTTCCATTTCCCCCTTTTTAATTCTTAGGGTTTTGCCAGGGTTTTAGGGGTTTGCTCAAATTTTGATTGTTTGACCCCTCTCCACGCTTTTTGTTACCTTTTTTGCATGCTACGCTGTTTCTTACGATTCGATTTCGTTCGGGGGTTACCGGTTTCGATTCCATGTCTCAACATATATCCTAATTGGCTCTGTTTTTAAATAATCCATGTTCATGTATTTTATTTTGATTAAGGTTATGGTGGCTTGTATTTCAGAAGTTCTTTTTATGCATTAGAAAGTGTCATACCTAGCTGCTTTGACACCTCTTTTGTCGCTAATCATCTGCTTTAGCTGTTCGTTTTGAAATTAAATGTTCAGAAAACTTTTGTGAATGTCACTTTTGTGTTTAGAAAGAAAGAAAGAAATAATAGGACGAAATGTCTTGTGTCATTTGCTGCTGTTGTTTGTTCTATTTAGCCAGGGTTTTTATCAGGTGCTGTATTTCATTGCGTTAAGGAAGGTTTAATTACATATCTTCTTTTATTCAGCTTGTTAATTTTCATTAGTGCCGAGTATAAAGGTTTTAAAAATTGCTTTCTCTTTGACATTTGTTTTTGGTGGTTGACCATTTTTTAATGAGTCATTCTTTAGTCAATTTCTAAAGAAAAAGTCATGGTAAATGTAACACTGATTTTTTACATCGTCATCCAATCATAGACCAGTCATATATGACAAGTGAATAGATTTTGACAAAAATTACTTTGAAAGTCATACCAATTATGATTTTTTACTGGTTACCATTGGAATCTTTTTATACTGTCAGGGTATTGAAATTGAACTTATAAATGTAGCCTGTTTATTTCTTATGTAGAAGCACTGCTTGAGATTTTTTCTTAAAATATTTTTCCTCTTATTCTTGATCATTTTCTTAAAATATTTTTCTGAAGGATAAGTTGTTTTAAATTCCTTTCATATACGAAGGATTAATAGTTCCTCCAATTTTTTTGTTTTTTGGTAGAAGATATTATGAAAATTGATCATATGGTCATTATCATTAGTCTATACCCTAGGATTCATTATCTCATAAATTTTTTTATTGAGTGAATTTTAATGATACATTTTAAAATTCTCAAAAAGTTCCGCACATGCTTTCTAATGATCCAGTTGATTCCTGTTGAAGTCAATGTGTCACTGCTAAGGATAAATTCATTATCAACTCCGCGATTTGGGTTTTCTTCATCAGCTTCAAGTGAAACTAATGACAAGGAAAAAGGGAAGAATATGGATGTTGGAGATTCTGAAAATGTTAACCCTGATAAAGCAAACGTAGAGGCCAAGAATTTTGAACAGGCCGGACAAGCTAAATCTGCGGATAAAACAGAGGAATCAAATTCTCAATCTCAGACTGTAAAAGGAAGGAAGAGAGGTTTTAAACGAACAGCATTTTCTGATTCAGATTCAGATTCAGAGAGTGAATGTGATCTATCCAAGGATGATTTAATTAAACTTGTTGCTGAGAAAGAAGAACTTTTGAAGTTAAAGCACAAGGAGATTGAACAAATGCAGGATAAAGTTTTGCGTACTTATGCAGATATGGAGAATATCATGGAAAGGGCAAGACGTGAAGCAGATAATTCGAAAAAGTTTGCTATACAGGTCTAAGTCTGAACCCTTTTGTCTCAAATAATTTCCTCTTCAACTGAGTGTTGAGTGGTTTAAATATGATGTAGAATTTTGCAAAGAGTTTACTAGATGTTGCGGACAATTTGGGAAGAGCTTCCTCAGTTGTAAAGGAAAGTTTTTCAAATATTGATACACCTAGTGACTCTGCTGAAGCGGTAAAACTTCTGAAAACACTTCTGCAAGGCGTTGAAATGACCGAGAAACAATTGTCAGAGGTAGAATGTTCTACTTTATGCTGTATCTATTTAAATTCAAAAGTCACAGCCTATTGTTCTGTGTTTTCTTTCTTCTCATTTTTGTATTTAAGATTTATTCCCCATTCCTTTTCGGCTATCTTCTTAGTTCCTTATTTAAATACTTTTGTTTAGTAATGATAGTGGAATGATGGTTAATGGGGTGATGTGAGGGTAGAGTGATTTGGTGGGACCAAGTGAGGAGGCTTTAGGCTAAAGTTGGTGACCTTCGTTGTTCAGGTGCTGTGAGATTAAGGGCTTGTTTTATGTTTTGGTTTTGAATGGCCAATTTTATTTTTAAAAATCATAATCATGTTGGAAATCATTTTCTTATTCAAATTTCTTTTAATATTTTTGTGAATCATTATATAAAAAATAGCCGTATATTGAAACTCTGGAAGCACTTCATTTAATGGTCGCTAGATTGTAAATAGGATATTTAGTTTACTTGCTGAATTTTGATTTAGTTTACTTGCTGAATTTTGATTTAGTTTATGGGTTTCTAAGAACTAGGGAATTTGGTAAAAACTTTATCACCTTCCCGTGCCATCTGATAAACAAAATGTGAAATAACATGTTTACTCTATATGGTGCGGGGTAGAATAGAGTTTCAAAGCTACAAATGCTTGGAAAACAAAGCTTACGTAGTATTAAGAACACTAAATATTTTTGACTCCTTGCTGGATTGGCTTTCATAAGTATTCTTTAATTTTTGACTCCTAGCTACAAAGTTGTTTGATAACGGTTACAGGAAAAACTCTCTTAGAAAGGATATATTGTATGCACACTTTTGATAGAGAACTAACCTTCACTTGGTGAAGATATGACAGTATGTTTCTCTCGAAGACTAGATGGTCTAATTGACAGGCAAGCTTATACTAATTTAGGTTCTTATGGGATTTTTTACGAAGACTCTTTTTGCATGCAAGATGTTGTATTTTTTATGTTCGTGGTCTTTGGTCTTTTATAGGCTTCTTCAAAGTATCCGTTGAAGAATCTGTTCAATATTTTATTGTGATTATTGACGCAAATCTTATCGCGATCTTTGATTTTGTTCAACATTTTGCTTTGCTAATCTTTGATTTTATCCAATATTCTGCTTTGCTAATATTTTACTTGACGATATTTCTTATAAACATCAAGAATGGAAAATAAAGAGCATATCTTAAAACATATTTTAATTAGCTATTTAGAACTTAATACTTAGTCTATGGATCATCCACTATGTTTGTGTAGACTGTTTTAGACTAGACGATCCGGGACAACAAACTGTTTTCTTACACAAGTTATAACTTTCAAGAATATTGCAAAAAGATTTTGCCGCTTGTATTTCACAGTAGATTATTGGGTGCTTGAAATAATAAATCTTTGTGGACAGCAAATTGCTTTAGGCTTCTGCCTACTATAAAGCTAACTGCTACTGCTTACAGGTACTTAAAAAGTTTGGTGTAGAAAAATTTGATCCTACGAATGAGCCCTTTGATCCTCACAGACATAATGCCGTCTTCCAAATCCCTGATGGTTCTAAGCCTCCAGGAACCATTGCAGCTGTTCTGAAGGTAATGTACATGATTTTTAGGAATGGCTATGATTTGCTTTTTCCTATTTTATAATTTCGTTTTGACCCTTAAATCTGTTGATACGACGTGTTATTTGGGGTCTATGAAGCATGGGTAGTAAAAGGTTGTAGGCATATCTGTATCCTTCATAGTTGATACTATTACTCTTATGATTATGCCGCATTTATACTTCTGTTGTTTCTGTATCTTTTCTACTTGAAAAGTCTGAGATACAAATGAATGTTATAATTGACAGTGGAGCTTATGGTTGTGTTTGCAGGCAGGATATATGCTTTATGATCGTGTTATTCGCCCTGCGGAAGTTGGTGTGACGCAAGCAGTGGAGGATGAAGAGAATAACGGAAAAGATAGCATAGCTGATAAGGGTTCATAGGAAAGTGATTCCAGTGCCTTCTACTCAGTATCATTCATATGTTCATTCAAATTTGTATCTCCGGAAGCTTTGTAATCTTTCCTTCACATTACTATTTTCCATCCCTTCTACAAGCCTGCAATAATATACATTCTTTTCAACTAGTTAGCAAGTTTTTGTCATCAAAAAGGGGCACGGCAAATAGTATTAAATCAATTTCATTTCTTATAACATGTAGTTCATAATTTTTTTTAATACGTAAGTGACCCTTTTTCTAAATTTATTTAGATAATTTATTTTCTTTATTTGTTTTTGGGCGAGTTTTCATTATGTTGATGTAAATAGACGGGAGTTATCATTTTCTGGCAACAAAGCCATCACTGATCCCCTTTTGAGAACTTCAATTTTTTTTTTCTTACATTCTCATATAATATAAGAATCTGAATTAATATTACAAAAATAAAATAGATTATGAAGAAATTTTTGGCAAATTGTCAATCCATCCGTCATAATTAATAAAAGATGCTAAAGAAAATTCTTCCATCTCCGAATCATTTAGTTTCTTCAACCATGAAACACGTTCTGAAGTATCAGCTCCTGGTCCTTTACAGTCAATTTCAGCATAAATGAGTCTATTTCTGCAATAATTTAGTTACAAATGAATAAAAAGTAAAAATAAATGCTTAAAATAATATAAAATATCAGTGTAAACCTAAAATACTTCTTTCTTTTAATAAAAGCACGAAATTATAAAAAGATTATGATATTTTCACATCCTTATGTGTCATTATACTTATTTGACACTATTACATGTGAAAAAAATAATTTTTTAATACACCTATTATACTACATTCATATTTGTTGTTTTTTCACTTAGGTTTGAAAAGTATTTATTTTTTCAAAATGAGAGGAAATATGAACACATGAGGTTTTTATTTTTCATATGTTAGATAGATTCAAAAGTATTTTATCAGCAAATTATGAAAGCAACATGTAGTATAAGGTTCCTGTTTTTTTATATTTGTAACATGAGTTCAAAAGTCTTTTAACAAATCACATATCAAAACAGAGTAAACTACCTAGACGTGGATGTCATACATTTTTAAAAAGTTTTATAATTTTTTGGAAGTACTTATCAAAATAGAGAAATCACTTGAACACGACTCTCATATATTTTAAAAGAACTTCATAATTAAGTAAGTCTCATAATTTATTGAAATATTTTTTTTTTATCTTCTCATAATGTCAAATGAGAATATTTCTAAAAACGGTGTCTAACATATCATTTTTTATGATAAAAACACTTTTCATAGCCCAGCTTTAAGACATGTATCCATTTAAACTTACTCATTGCCCACATAATGCCAAGCATTCCATCCTTGAGGAGTTACAACGGAAGAAAAATATGTTTCATGAAATATGACTCTTGAATAAGGACCCCATGCTCTACCCAAGTTCACTTCACCATTTCCGGTAAGGAAACCTCCTTCAAATACAAAACCATCTAGGTCATCTGATGAACTTCGTCCTTGAGCTGTGACAAAGCCTTTTGATTTTGGAGATCTCCCAACAGCATTGATCCAACAGTTCTACAAGTAAAAAAATAAAAATAAACACAAAAAACGAATGTTGACCTACCTCGTAGAAAGATTGTCCACTTCCATATATGTAAAATGAATTTGAAAATATGATTTACCTCATAGTAAGATTGTCCACTACCATATATAAAGTCCATTTCACCTTGAATGTAACAATCTTTGAAGTAATGGCGTCCATATTGATCATATAAAGTGTCTTGATAACCTACAAAACTACAATTACAGAAAAAATATTTATCTCCATGCAGTCTTGCAGCATTTGCTGGTTCGATTTCGCTTCCCATATCGTAAGATTTGTATCTTCTAATGGCCACATTATATGAGTTCTGTAGACACATAAAACAATAAATTAGAGAAAAAGAATATTGAAAAACTATGAAGATGGTTGCTCTATGATTTATTTACATGTTCACCTTGAAAGTAATGCCACTTGCAACCACGTTGGATGATAAAGAAGTAAACGTAGAGTTGTTGTTTATTGATCGATGGTCTGAGTAACTAATGGTTGTCGTCGAATTACCCTCTCCTTCTAAAATTATACATGGCTTTTCTTTCGGAATAGTAACCCTTTCTCTGCATAATTACAAAATGGGAATAACTAACTATACATGATTAATTATATTATAGAAAAGAAAAATCACAATAAGATAGTTTTTTCGACAATGATAATGTCAAAGTTAGTACCACAAGTACAAAATTGAGATTGGATACAAATAGAATTGCTTACTAGAGCCATACTGTTAAGGTGCTAGGGTTGCTAAGACAAAAGTCAATGGACACTATAGGCATGGTAGAGAAACCCTAACCCAATTTAATTGAAAGAGTAATCAATTAAAATATAAATAAAAATTAAGCTAAATGAAATCATGTATGAAATACTCTGTATTTTCATAACAAAAATCTTGTTTGTGATTAAACGTGTCATGTTATAAGTATATAATCTGAACTTACATGTATAAGCCAGCTTGTATATGAATCTTGACCCATTGATCATTGTTATCTTTTACAGAATCAATGGCCTCTTGAACTGTTCTAAATGCTGCTTCGTCTTCTTTACCAACAATGATCGTTTGAGTAACATTCTGTCCACCACAGTCTGTGGCTTTACCAAGACAAATGAACCAACAAATGAACAAGATCAGAAGAAAACTCATCGTTCCAGATAACAGTTTGATAATAAAATACTGCAAACACAGACATATATATTAAATATATGGTAATATAAACTATATAATTAAAATATTAGATATATCTCAGTTCTTTTTCTATAACTTTGACGAAAATATTTAATTCATTAGTTACCACGTTAATTATTTTAAATATTTGAAATTAATTTCCAGTCACCATTAATAACTGTCCTAATAAAATGTTAACTATCATAGTGCATTTATCTGAAAGATGTAAGTGGATTAATGGATCTCAGCGGTTACAACATTTAAGAGAATACAATGTTAATTAAATACATTAATTATTAATTCTGCTATTGAAAAAAATTATAACTTTTAAAAGTGATACAAATTAAAATTTGAAGTTATATTTAAATATAAAACTTACAAATTTAATTATTGAGTTGTTGATTTTTTTTAAACTTTGTTCGTTTCTATGTCTTGGCATCTATTGCTAAATATACACTTTATTGAGGAAACTGTTATTTACCGTCTATGCTAATGTATATGCTGAAGTATTTTTAATTTTGGAGTCTTCATCCTAAATTATTATTATTGATTTTATTGTGTAATATTTTGTTGAGGATTTATGATATAAATGTATTTTGATAATAATATGAATATTTTTTATGATTAAGAGCTTGTCTAATTATTATAAAATATCAGTTTTGTGAATATTGTTAGATCTTTTACATAATTTTAATCTCATCTTCATGAGATAAATTATGTTAAGAACATTATTCTACTATACTATTATTCGATTAAGATTTATATTAATAATAAATTTATCTTTTGGTTTACCTACTTTTAATTGGTAATGATTTGTTATTCTTAAGATTTTTAATATCTTCTCGATATTAAATTTAAGGATCAATATAATATTATGATTAAAAATTATGGTTAATTATATTTTTAAGAATTTTAGTATCTTTTTGAAATTAGTTTTAAAAAAATATTACCATAAAAAGTTCAATAATCTCTGTAAGAATATATAATATTATTAATATGTTCTATTTCAGTTTTTTCCATATGGCAAATTATGAAGTTATGAAGACTATCAAGTTATGAAGATTATATAACAATCTAATGTATGGATGCTTTTTAAGAAAAGAGAGAAGAAACAAAATTTCCAACTACTATCTACCGCAACCAGTTGTTTTAAAAATTGGACAATAAAATGTTATTCGATTGAACGGTAACTTTTATTAAAAGTTCCTCACACATAGTCCTTCGTTCTTCAATCAAGATGTTGTAGTTTTGTGTTCGTGGTCTTTGCTCTTTCAAAGTATCCGTTGAAGAATCTGTTTAATATTTTATTGCGTTTATTGACGTAAATCTTGTCGCGCCTTTGATTTTGTCCAATGTTCTGGTTTGCTAATATTTTACTTTACGATATTTGTTATAAACATCAAGAATGGAAAATAAAAAACATATCTTACTTTAAATATTTTAATTAGCTATTTAGAACTTAACCTTATTTATTATAATCAAAACACTTCCACTAAGTTTTTGTAGACTTTTTTAGACTAGACGATCCGGGATTAACAAAATGTTCTTACACAAGTTACAACTTTCAAAATATTGCAAAAAGTTTTTGCCACTTGTATTTCACAGTAGATTATTGTGTGTTGAAATAATAAATCTGTGGACTGCAAATTGCTTTAGGCTTCAGCCTACTATAAAGCTAACTGCCACTGCTTACAGGTACTTAAAAAGTTTGGTTAATTTGCTTTTTCCTATTTTATAATTTCGTTTTGACCCTTAAAAACTTGAGTTCCCAGGTCGTTCATGTTTTAAAAGTATAAAAATATTACAATAATAGAACTTCACTTTTACTTATATAAAGTATAAAATATGGTTCATATGAGAAACCGTATAAGAATCTCAGCTTAATATTACAAAAATAAAATAAATTATGAAGATAATTTTGGTAAATTGTCAATCCATCCATCATAATTAATAAAAGATGTTAAAGAAAATTTTTCTATTTCTGGAATATTTAATTTCTTCACTGAAACTATGAAACACGTTTTGAAGTATCAACTCCTGATCCTTTACAGTCAATATAAGTAAATTTACTCCTGCAATAATTTAGTCACAAATAAATCAAAAATAAAAATAAATGCTTAAAATAATATAAAATATCAGTAGTAGTACACTTGTTATTTTAGGATTGATGATTATTAATTGTTTATATTTTTAATAACATGAATACATAATATCTATATATGCACAATCATTATATATGTTTTTACATGTGGATTGAAATATTTATGTCATAGATTTTCTAATAAGAGAAGGTATTACCATAGCTTATATGACATAAAAAGATAATCTAAGTGTCATTGCATTGTACTAGGTGATTATTATCCTTTTGTAAGATTTAAGTTTTATTGAAAGAAAAAAAATTAAAGGAATAAATAATAAAAGGTTATATATATATAT
>Ga0209489_105550_pt1 | contig 21696 bp, 11 predicted proteins | sample SiratrowhiteBW_FD_187527 | JGI IMG/M metagenome (GOLD analysis project Ga0209489, IMG submission 187527) | Root nodule microbial communities of legume samples collected from California, USA - Siratro white BW (SPAdes) (version 2) | ecosystem: Host-associated > Plants > Roots > Nodule | place...
CACACACACACACATATATATATATATATATATATATATATATATATATATAATATAAAGTTATAACAGAGTATAATAAAAAATGCCAACAAAATACTTAACCTGTGTTAAGACAGTAGTGGATATTATCTTTATTATGAATGAATGATACATTTCTCTAACATTAACACCCAACTGCTGAATGGATTATATGTATTGAAGGAAGCCAATTTATAATACTGGTAGTTTAATGTCATCATCCTCTGGCCAATTTTGTCATTAATGTTGCCCATCACCTAGGCATTATTCATGTTGTTAAGGACTTTTTGTACTTATTAAAGGAAAGAGATTAAAAAAATGATTTTTTTTCATTATGAAAATAATGAACACAGAAAGTTTGATTTTATTTTCAAAAAATATTTTTTGTTTTTTTTATAGAGTTAAAAAATTAAATATATCATCGTAGTGACTAGTTTTTATTGGTAAGTTTAGCAACAAACTTATAATATTAAAGCTTATAATACTCATCTGGTTATAAGTATTCTAGTGGTTATAAATAGTATCAGGGAGAGCAACTGAATTAAAATGTGAGAGAAAGAAGAGTAACAAGAAAAGAAAACTTATCTTTCACTTTTTTTAATCTACATACAACTCTTTATCTTGTTTCAATTTAAGACTAAAGTTTTTATGTATATCAATTTTATGTGTGTTGTATTTAAAATGTTTGTTTTATGTGTGTATTGTTTAGTTTAATAAATATATAAAAATTGATGTATGTGGTGAAATGAAATATAATGAAAGCATATGATGTTAGATGTTATATATTATGTGGATATCTTATATTGTATTATGATTATAATATTAAGTAATAAACTTATTAAGAAAATATCCTAATTTCAGTCTAAATTATTAGATGGTAAAACGTTAAATAAGATTTTTGCGAATCACCTTAATATAAAATCGTGTTGAATTATTAATATTATTTTAGATGGGTCAAATGTTTGAAACATACTTAATATTGATTTTTTTTGAATGGTGTCAAAGTGTAACAAATTATTTTGATATCATAAAACTTATAGTTAAAGATTCATCTGGTATTGAATTGTTAATCACGTGTAATTGGTTATGATTATGTCTTAAAATTATTAAAATTGTATGTGATTTTGATTGTTCTTTTGATCGGAGAATGTTTGGTTGATATGTGTGTGAATTGTTATATATATTGAGATATAAATTCTTTTTAATAGATGTTATCATTATGATCATCTTGATATTAGAACAAATCGTAATACAAGTAGATAAAGTGTTTCAAGGTTAATTAGAAGTATGATATGTTACATTCTTAAGATGTTGAATAAATGAATGTTATTTTAGTGGTATTAGAATAGATCATGTCTCATAAGGAGAGTAAATATTATTATACTTGTGTTATATGAAGATGTTAATTATACTCACAATAAAAATATTTGATTAGAGTTTTATATATAATTTTTTAATATGATTTCTTTATATGTTAAAAATAGTGTGTAGAACTCATCTCTTTGTATTTTGAAGTGTTTGTTGTTAGTGGAGTATGGCCTTCAAATTTTTATAGCTTAGACCATTGTATGTTTTAATAAAAAGTTAGAATTAAAAATTTTGTACAATTCTCTAAAAAAACATATTTTTTTAAGTCTAATATGTGTTGAAGAATTGAAACTACTTAGATAAGAGTTGATGTTTGAGATGTTGATATCTTCACCATCCATTATCATCATTTAAAACATTAAATATTTAATGCTATATAAATATCATCTCTAATCTCTAAATCTTTAAAGTAAAAACTACAATTATCAACTTTAAATTACTTGGTACATAGTTTTTTTTATGAACTTTCAATGATAAAGATGTATCACAATAACATGAAAGAAGTTATATATAAAATAATTACAACTTTTACACCTGTCAACCTTCACTCTATAAAATTTTAGTCACATTTATTTTTTCAAATAAAAATTAAATCATTACACATTAACTATATTAAATAAACTATAAATTTAGAAACTATTATTTTAAATTGAAGAATTAAAAACATATTAAATAAAATATATAAATATATTTATTATGTAGAAATGAAAAGAAGTAAAATAGAAAATGTTATAACTATTTTATTAAACTTGAAAAACTTCCCTTAAAAAAAAAGCGAGAAATTTTCTTATGATTTATTTTACTAAATATATTAAAACCATATAAAAAAAACATAAAAGTTACTTCTTCGTAAAGTTAACTGTTTATTTAGTTGTATCTCCACAAGACGAAATATGATATAACCTTTATTCTAATTTATAATTATTATATACTTTAATTTGAGATTGAAGATCAAATGGAGGTGAACTCGTGAGAAGGAACTAATCTTCATCATAATGATATTTTAAATTGTCGAATAATTATTAATAAAAAAATATTTTCTGCATTGTGCAAAATTAAAATATTATTTTTATATTGTGAAGTTAATTCATATATAAATTTTAAATTATTTAAAATCAATTATCTTGCTTGTGTGTGTAAATGTATAATATCACATATATCCTTTAGAAAAAAATATGTTCAAATTAGTTTGGAACTTTATGAATACTAAATCTCTTCATTAAAGTTCTTCATTTGAGTATTTAATTCTTTAAAAAAGGCCTTAATTGAAATTTGGTTTCTACATTATTTTCCGTAATTTTAGTTTCTTCAATTTTATTTTTTTTCATAAATTATGTTACTTAATTTATTTTTATATAATTTTGATCTTTAATTTTTAATTTTCCCTAGTTTCTTCAATTTTGACAATTAAAAATTAAAATGACAAACAAAATTATATATAATTAAATTAAGATTGAATAAAATTACATATAATTTAAAATTAAGTAATATTTATATATAATAAAATTAAATTAAACCTTTAATCAAAACATCTTTGCCTAGTGATAGCAACCAAGAAGGAAAGAATATGGAGGTCTTTTGGACGTTCACTAATGTACCTTTCATTATTGTCGTTTGTCTTTAATGCTGAAATGCTGCTTTATTATTTTATACTAATTACTAACCCTTTTAATGCTCTAAGTTTTTAAGGTACAGTAACATTTTCTTATTATTCATTCCTTTTGGCATAATTGATTACCTTTTATGTAGAAATACTCATAAAGTATCAAAGTATTTTCCCCATGCCTCAATTCATTGATAAATACTTTAGATTTAATTCGTACAAACCCTAAAAGAAAATGTTTAGAGAGACATTCTACTCAAATTCAAATTCCGTTTAAATTAAGGAAAGTTTAAATGGCTTATAAGATGTAGCCAAGTCAAGCTTTTAAAAGAAAAACGTATTAACTGAATAATTAGTAGCCTTAACTAAAGTATTTTCAATTTATTAAAATAAAATCGTTCTATTAAATATTTAAAACATTTATTATTTTTTTATTGAAGTTATGTGATTTAATCTTATAGTTGATAAGATAAAGTATTTTTTTTATTCAAATTCATGTTAGGTTTTACTATCAAAATATGAAATATATTATTAAAAAAAAATGAAAAGAATAAAAAAAGATGATCAATACTCTTCAACCAAGTTAAATAAAATGAAATAGAAAAAGTTGATATTTATTATAAAAAAAGAGTCTAATTTAATAATAATAGATAAATTATCATACAATTTAAAATATAATTTATTTTTGAAATCCAACAAAACCAACTTTTTAATTAAATGTGCCAAAATACCAAAAAGTCACACTTAAGTTAAATTTAAATATGTATGAAACTTTTGCTTCAAGCAAACTTAAAAGCTAAAATAACTTCCATAAAATGCAAGAAGTAACTGTTTTGCCATTTATTAACTAAAGTTAAACATGGCACGAATATTCAACTTTCTAAAATGGGTGCAAAGATATTTAATGTGAACATGGCATAAAGTTGCAACAGTGAAGGAAGCAAAAAGGAGTGACGAAGCTTAGCGTTAAAAATCTCCTTTTTGGGTTTTCCTTTCTTGCTTTGTTTTTTTGTCTAACCAAGAAATCATGGGTTCAACGAATCTATTAGTGTCATCAACCTTGTTCCTCCTTTTGGTCGATTTTGCAACCTCCGATATTAACCAAGACAAAGCAGACTGTAAGAACAGACTATACTCAAACATCACAAGTCTCCACCATGGATTGTTGCTCTGCTCTCAAACAAGTTAACGATGAAAGCAAGAGGTGCCTCTGCATCCTCATAAAGGATCGTAATGACCCAAGTCTTGGCCTCAATATCAACGTCACCCTCGCTCTTAAACTCCCAGGTGCTTGCACTTATTTTTAGATGTTAAAAAATTATTTTTAGAAAATAAAAATAAAAAGCATATTAGCATGCTTTATGAAGAAATGGACCGCAGTTACACATAATGTGTATTTTTATCACTCCTCCAAGTGGAGTTAAATGTTTAAAAAACGAATCTTGTGGATATATATGACAACTTCTTTATATGTCAAAATATTTCTAAACTAGTCAAGCTTTCATGTTATATAAAGAGGTTACAAAAAGAAAAATAACAATTTCATCACTCTCAATTAGCTGCTAAAGTTATAATAACAACTTCATCACTCTGAATTAGCAGGTCAAACTTCAACAATGAAGAGGAAAACAATCGGATTTATGTTCTTTGTCCTCCTTGTCTTAGCTCTTGGTAAGATATATATATATATATATATATATATATATATATATATATATATATATATATATATATATATATATATTTATACTATGATATAATAGCGTGACAAATAGTAATATTGTGCTAATGAAATGATAATGGATCAGATGTGGGTGTGCAAAGTGCAAAGGCAGAATGTTATACACCAAGCGCTGGCTTCAAGGGAGCATGCTTCTCCAGCGACAACTGTGCTCGGCAGTGTATGATTGAAGGTCATCCTGGTGGCGAATGCCAAGGCTTATTCCCTCCACGATGCATGTGCATATGTTGATTGAGTAAATTGATTTTTACTCACTTTCCTTCATAAATGTCTCAAATAAATTACTATCATTTGTGTAACCTATTACACTAATGAAAAACATCTTCATTATTAATATTTCTGTCTCTTTCTTTTCTTTCCAGTAAATTGGATAACAATGGAAATTTATCATAAATTAATGGTTTGGATAATTTTATTACATCCTGATTTAAATTTTTCTTGTTTTGTACTAATTGGTTGTTTTATGTTGGTTGAAAGAATGATTGGTACATGACATAAATTTAACTTATGACTTTTCTTAAGAGTGCAATTTTGAAGGATAATTTGTTTTTACGTGATAATTTAGGTAACACTTATTTTTATAAGTATTGGAGTATTCAATATAATCATCCATAGATAAAGGGTTAGGAGAAGCACTTGGTCAGGTCTGGGTCAAAAAGGTAGGCAAAATTTGTGCTCTGTTGTTGTGCAGGTAATTAATACATTTGAAGGTAGATCATGGAAGCATACTTGTTATCTAAAATTTGGGTTGCTGGACAAGTTTTGAACTTTGGAAATCGTCAAATTGAAAGACGCAGCGCTGGGAATTATACTAAGCTTTGGTGAAAATTAAAATTATAATACAAGGTATTATATAGTGGAATTGTAAAAATATGTAAAGTTGGATCTTATGGTCATTGTTCACAAGAAGCACTATGCAAGTATTGTGTTTATGTATCTTGGTTTTGCTCTCATCTATTTCACTTACATATTTCTTATATCTTGTGAGGTTGAGTACAGTGTCAAGAAACTGGTCTTCTTGTTATAGATAAATATTGTATGGGGATATGGTGACTATTGTAAGGTAGATCAGAATAAGGGTAGTAGGGAGTTTTCTTTATTATGTTTGTAATAGGGTTAGGACACCCTCAACTGTTCCAATTTATTTTATTCATGACTGTTCTAAAAAAAATTCAATATGCTTATTTTTTATTCAATTTATTATTTCTTAATAAAAAATCAAGTAAATTATCAATTAGAGATTAATTTAGAATTTAATAATATAAGTGGTTAAAGTGACTAAAACTTTAGTAACTAATGTTAAATACCAATTATCTTAGGGCAGTTGATTCCTGCACCATACAAAATGCTTCTTGCACTTAATTAGTTCTTAATATGTCAATAATGCCCTTGTTATTTTTATTTTTAAATTTATTTATCGAATAATTTTTTTTCTCATAACAAGTAAGTACAATCAAGTAAAAAGTTATTAACTTCTCTATTTATTGATAAATATTAACAAACTTTTTTCATAAATAATAATAAAAAATATAATAAATATTAAGAAATATCTATATTTGTTTTCAAATAATACAAAACTAAATATTTGAAAATAATGTGTTAAACTGAATTTTTAAAATTAATCATATTAAATTATAAATATCTTAACAGTATTCGACATCATTTTTATTCTTGTTAAAAGAAAATATGAGAGAGATATTTCTATAAATGTGATAAAAAAATTATTTAATACATAAATTTTAAAATAAAAATAATAAGGACATTATTGATATTTTAAAAATTTGTTAAATGCAGAAAGCATTTTATATGGTGTAGGAAGCAACTGTCTTATCTTAGCTTAATTGATCACTAAATTTAATCATTAATTTTTTTAGCTACTGAAACCTAATTTATTAGTTATGTTATTCATAATTAATAATTATTTTATTTGATAGGTAAAACTAGTGACTAAATAGCTTTTTAAATATAATGATAATAAAGTTAGAATACTCCTAAAATGCTTCTTTTATTCTATTTATTCATGGCTTTTAAAAAAATGTGAACGAAAAAAAAAAGTTAACCTTTCCGATTTAGATTTATTCTATCATGTTATAATTTAAATTTTGTGAAATTCGTTGTATCATATTATTTTTTTATTTTAATTTAGTGTTTTTATTAATATTTTAGTTGATTATTGATAGAAATATATATATTTTTAAAATAGAAAAAATAATTTTTGTTTTTATGATTTAGAATTTTGTTTAAGACTTTGAATCAATGAAGATGTTCTAATAGTAGAAAAAAGATGACCTCATATTCTTGTGTGATATTGTAACGTTTGCTTCTTGTTTCTTGGTCAAGGTAACGTACACATCTTAATTGCTATATTAAGTGGGTCTAAATGTGATTTTACTTTTAAGAGGGAAATCCGGTTGTATACATATTTTCAGGAGGAAAGGAACATGTATCTAACCATTGTATTTGTACAAGTATATATGTAAATATTTGTATACATCTTCCTACTTTTTAGAAAAAAAAAAACATGTAATCACGTAAATTATTTTTTTAAAAGTTTATAGATATGGTAATTATATTGTAAAAGTGTATACGTATAATTATTTTCTAAATAATTAAATTTAAATTTGCTAAAATAGATATTTAAAATTTCTTATAAATTAATGAAAATATAAGCTTTTAAAAATATATACATCTGACAGTAAGAAAATTTAGGGTTTAAAGTTATTTGAATTTATTGAGCTTAATTATTGAAAAAAAAAACTTATACATGATTGTTTAAAAACTTCAAACTTTAAAAAAATTTATAATTTTCCAATTAGATTCTAAACAGTTAAGATTATAAAATTAAGTCCAAATTTATGAATTTAATGATTTAAAATTATTTATAACTGATTTTTGAATTTAAACTTCTAAAAGACATTACAAAGTTTTTTTAAATTTAATAATAAGATAATAAAATTTATCATATTTTATACTATATGTATTTCCTTTATATTAAACTTTTTTTCTCAGAAAATATATATTTTTTATATCTTTATTAAACAATATATAATTAAATGAGAATATATTTTTTTAGATATTTTTAATATATAATAATAAAATATTTTAATTTTTATATTTTAAAACTTTATCTTTTTAATTTTAACTTAAGTTTTAGCAAGTATGTTAATTTAAAATAAAATAAAAGAAATAGGCATTTCTATTAAAAACGCGGAGAAGGAAGGTAGGTGTTATTCTATTAAATTATACATGGGGTGTGTAACACCCCGTATTTACATTACCTGAAAATTATATCATGCCAATTTGCAATGTATAACACAATCGTCACACAATTAAAATAAATAATTTTTATTTAATATAATTAATTTTTTAAATAATTTAAATTTCTTGTGTGGATTCACTGATTATATTATATGTATAGATATTATTTTAAATATAATACACATATTTATTGTGTGGAATAAAGAGAGAGAAAATAAAATAGGAAACTATATAATTATTTTTATTAGAATCATAAAACGTATCGCATTTTTTAGTTAGTTCAAATTAACTATCAAACAACGCATATTCTTTCCCTTTTCTATATTTTTAAATGTTTCTTTTTTCAAGAAAAAAAATCCAATATTTTTTTAATAATGATAAAATAGTTTTATAAATTCACTGTTTTATTGTTTTCTTTCTTTATATAATATAAAAACTATAAAATACAATATAATTATAAGAAAAAATTGTTTTACAAAAAACGAGAGAGAGCACAGTTGAATGTGAAAATTAACCAAAGTCTGAGGGGAAAAACTGGGTGGAGAAAGACATAATTAATACTAAATGTGTTCACGTTAATCAATACTTGTTATAACGGCAGCTAAACTTGATTACGCTTTATGAACAGAGGGGAGAAGATGAATTATAAGTATATCATAATAGCATTTATTAATGGAAAAGGTTGCATGAGTGAATGATTTTCAACAAATTTTGCTGCATAAGCAGCGGTGGCGGACGCCTTCACATTTGCCACCGGTGAAACCTTCGGTGAAACACACGGTTGCACAGTTGTGGTCGCTGAAGCATAAACCTTTGAAGGTGTGGCTTTCTGACCAACATTCTCTGGCCTCTGTTCTCTTCACCGCCACATCTGTTTCATCAATCCATTTATTAATTTCACATAATTTCATTCACACAAACAAAAGTTAATTGATATATATATATATCTTACCGGCGGCTAAGACTAAGAAGAGAAGGAAGATGAACCCAAGAGTTTTCCTCTCCATCAGATGCCAATTGTTGAAGCTGTTCCTAACTCAAAGTGATGAAGAAATTGTTGGGTCTTTCTGCTTTGAACTTCTTTATATAATAGTTTCACATGCAAAGGTGCCACGTGTACGTAGAGACGTGCAGCTCCATTTAGGGAACTACCCCACTCAAAGCTTTGTTCTCTAGTACCGTAAAGTTTGCCTTTCTTTAATTGCTACATTAAATACATTTATTGGGTATTGTGATTTTGATGTTATAATAGGTTTTGTATAGTTTTGTTTTGTTATGCATGTAAATTTTTCTGCTATGCAAATAAGACTGAAAAAGGTGTCACAGTAAAATTTAATTATTCATGTCGATTTGTGTTAAGAGTTTGTTAATGGAAAAGTGAACCAGAAAGCAAAATTTGTAAAATTTTGAGAAATAAAAGAGTGAAATTGAGAGAGTAAAGAAAAACAATAGAAATTAAATTTGTAAGTTAATGAATTTGTTTTTCACTAACCTGCTCTACTCTTCTCACGCTGTGTTTTTAATTTTAGAGCCTCTAAAATATATTTCTTGCCATATAATTAATATGAGTTTATTAAAATTTAAAAAAATGTTTTTGTAAAGAAATATTTTTTAATGTATTTTCAAAAAGAGTTTCTCAGGTCATTTTCTTTGGTCAACCAGTGTTACATGTAATTTATGACATTTGATATTTTGTCTTCAATACTAAAATTTGATTAGCTGTAAAAATCTAATTTTCATTCTTAAAACATGCTTTAAAGATATCCTTACGAATAAAACAATGTTATTTTAATATAGTTTCCACAGATATGATCAGTTTTTTAATATTAAAATAGTTCATTACATAAATAAATTTGGTAGTAAGGATTTCATATATTTGCGAGATGGATTAAAATAATCAGTGACGGAGGATTATAAGCCCTCCTCTCCCCCAAACTTTTAAAATTTTGTGAGTGTGGAAAAAAAACTCATCAATATATTACATCCAAAACTAATTCAAAATTTTATAAGAGTTTTATATTCATAATAAAATAAAATTAAAACATGCATAAAAAACAAAAAAAAAAAATGGAAAGCTCTTAATATTAGTCAAATCCTATCTCACATATAATATTCTATCGTAGCATAGCAGAATTAAAAAAAAAAAAAACAACATATAAAAGAAGATGTTAACTTAGAAAACTTAAAATGTAAATCATAAAGTTTAAAACTTAAAATGTAAATCATAAAGTTTAAAACTTCTCACTCCATCAAAATATCACAATTTAGAGATTTATTAATCATCTTATACATTACATTATCATTTTCGTTTCTATATAATAATATATTATATACATATATTGACTCGTATACCAAGACACTTGATTCTATTTTTGAAAGACTAAAACATTAAAGACCCTGAGATATGCATCTGTCATACAATTCTAAACTGTGAATTTACACTGTCTCCAAATCAGTTAATCAACAATATTATATGACAAGGTTGGTCCTCCTGAAACTTTTCTGACTAGCTATTCGAATTGCACCCAGTTTATACCTTTTTCGACTCTCATCACCTAATAATATTATCTATTTGATTACTATTACTAGTAGAGTCAGGATCTTCATCGTTATTAAACAAATTCTTAGACAATGCACATTCTAATAGACCTAAACACTAAGTATTTTCTTTTTTGAAAATATTATGTCTTGATTTTGATCATCTCAATCAATATTTTAAAAATATCATATCATATGCATATATTTCTACTCATTCATTTATTCAATTTTCAATTTCAATTTCAAACATCTCAAGAATTATAACATCATCAATATTATTCAATCTCATACATAAATAATCATTTTTATCAAATTCACAAATTTATTATAAAAGAATCAATAATCAAAATTGAGAGAAACAAAAAAAAAATATTTTTTTCTAACTTGAGCGAAAATCCTCTCGTTTAAGTAGAAGTTCTCTCGCTTGAACGAGAATAAACCCGAGAACAAGTTCAATTTCAATGCTATTTTTACTTGAATACCTCTTACCTCTACCAAAATCATTTTATAAATAATTTACTATTTTTCTTTCCATATTCTAAATATGCATTGTATCCTTGTTAAGTATTAAAAAAACAACAAAAATTATCAAAATTCACAAATTACATATAATTTGATTACAAATGGTTATATGAACCATTACTGAGTACAAACTAATATTTATTATTATTATTATTATTATTATTATTATGTGAAATAATGAGAAAAAAATAAAATAAAAAACCATATCATTATTTGTTAGAATTATAAAATATTATATTTCTTAGTTCATGAAAGAACATAAATTCTTTTCATTTTTTTATTTATTTTTAAATGTTTTTTTCAATAACAAAGTCTTATAATTATAATAAACTATTTTGCAATATAGTATTTTATATTTCCTTCTTCATCTTCCAATATAATAAATATGTATAAATTATAAGATACAATATTATTAGTAAAAGAATAATTATAGAAAAAAAGGAGAGAGAATAATTAGATGTGAAAATTATGCAAAATTTTGGCCTAATATATGACAAGACATACTAAAATATGTTGACCTTAATTAATAATCCTTATAATCACACATCCAGAAATGATTAAATTGTGTTGTGGAGAAAGAAAAGACTATTGATGAATAGATGATAATTAGTATTTATTTATTGGAAGGGGTGAATGAGGCAATTAATTTCAACAAATTTTGATACAGAAGCAGTGGGGAATGAAACCTTGACATTTACCATCTATAAAACCTTCGATTTTACACATAGCTGCACAATTGTAGTTACTGAAGCATAAACTCTTGAAAGACTAGCTTAGTGACCAGCATTCTCTCATCTCACTTCTTATCACAATCATATCTATTCAATCATTTTATTCATTAACTTTGCATTATTCAATTTACAAAAATACAATACAAATACAACTTAATAAATATATAGATATCTTACCAGAAGCATATGAGGAGAAAAATCATAAACCCAAGTTTTGTTTTGCTCACCATATCAGACTTTGAAACTTTAAGTGATTTAAATGGTTTAAAGGGAAGATGTTATAGGGTCTTTCTCTTTCGAACTTATTTATAGAAAACCATCATACATAGCTGCATGTTAGAATGAGAACGCAGTTGCACATGCATAGATGCCACGTGTTTCCGTGAAGAGACATGCAACTCCCTTTGGGAATTACCTCCCTCACATGCTGCTGTAAAGCTTGCGGTTTTTATGTTACAGTAATATATTTACTTTCTCCTGTGTTTTTAAGACGCTTAGGAAATAACGACAATTTGACAGCTAACAAAATTATATAATTAGTTAACATTTACTATTTTACTTTTTTTTATAATCATAAAAAGTTTAGTTTTTAATAATTATATTACTTTTAGAAACAGATTCCCTGTTTATGAAGAATGGACCCCTGTTAATGCAATACTCAAATACATTACGTGTGATCATATGCATTCTTTTTTAAGTTTATAGTACTTTAAAAAGTATTTATTATCATTAATTAATACGAGTTTATTCAAATCTAATAAAAATTTTTATATAAAGAAATTTTATTCATTGTATATTCAACATAAGATTCTTAGATTATTTTTAATAATGATACTTATTTAGAATTTATTACCTCTTTTCTTTAGATTCATTAGTATCCTATGTAATTATGAGTATTTAATATTTTTTCTTTAATAGTAAAATTTGGTGAACTCTTTTAATGGGCTGTTATATATTATATTCTTTTTTTATATGTGTCTCTTTCTTTCTCCTTAATTCTTTGTTTTTAAGAAAAAAAATAGTTTTACAGGTGCCAATCAAACCCCACTCTATTTTACATGCATTAAAGAACAAAGTTATTTTAATATAGTCTCCACTATAATATGAGTTCTTTAATATTAGAAATATTTTATTTTGCAAATAATAGTTTTCAATTTTAGGAACTCCATGTACCTATGAAATGCATATTAAAATAATACTTTTATTTAGAAAGAAATTTTGTATGAAATCTCATTAAAATAATTAAAAAAAAAACTTATATTTAAAAATTTCACATTAAAACAATATATTAATAGATAAGAATTTTTAATAAAAAAAAACTAATTTTATCTATACTAAAATTTTATTTTTGGTGTTTTTTAAATAAAATTCAATAAAATTTTAAAAAAATATATTTTAAAATTCATGAAACCACAAAATATAATACGTTGAAAATTGTCTCCCTCTCTTTGTCAATACTTTGCAACTATTATTAGAAAGAGACTTTGAGATATTAAAAAATCACTTATTTCCTACATTTTTTTTTATGTGAGAAGAAGTATTCGTAGAAAATACAGTTGTTGGGTGTGGGATATATATATATATATATATATTGACAGGAAATATTTAATAATACTTTAACAGGTAGTAGAAAAATCTATACGTAGTGTCCCTTGCGGATTTTCTAATAATTCTTTTTAGAAAAGTAAAATTAAATGCATTAAATTTAATGTTTTGAAATAATTAATAAATTATTTAATGAAATATTGTTTTGTTAAATTAATTTTAAAATTCGTATTAAATAGTTAAAAAATCATAACTTCAAGAATAATTGATTAAAAGAAAACTATTGAATTAAAAAATATTAACATTGCCATTTAAAACTCTTAGTTTTGAAATAACTTGAATGTTTTCTGTGTTCGTTTCCGGTCTGATTCAATCTCTTGATGTTTTCAGTGTTTTGGTGATTTTAAGTGTTTTTTTTTTTTATAAAACAAAAAATCTCGTTCACTTGAATTATTAGTTTAAATCTAAAAAAGGTTTAAGACAAGGGGATCTACTAGCACCATTTTTATTTTTGATAGTGGTGGAAGGTCTGTCAGGAGTGGTCAGGGAAGTAGAGAGAAAGAGATTGTTAGATGGTCTGAAAATAGGAAGAGATAAAGTAGGTGTTAGTATGTTACAATTTCCAGACGATACAATATTCATGTGCAAAGCTATCAATAAGAATGTAATGATCATCAAGGGTAGTCTAAGATGCTTTGAGATGACATCAGGCCTTAAAGTTAACCTTCATAAGAGCAAGTTGGAAGGAATAGGGGTACAACCACTAACCTTACAACGGTTTGCGACAATTCTAAATTGTAAGATTATGAAGCTATCATTTTCTTATTTAGAAGTACCTATTGGTGGCAATCAAGCTAGAAAAGAGTTTTGGAAGGATATGGTAGCAAAGATTAAGAAGAAGCTCTCTAGATGGAAAGAAAAAATTTGTGGCAATGGTAGGTAGAGTGACCCTTATTAAATCTGTCTTGTCCTCAATGCTACTATTCCTTATTAAATTTAAGATGCCTCACTTTGTGATTAAGGAGGTAACAAAGTTAGAGAGGAAGTTTCTGTGGGATTCGGGGTATGAAGGAAAAAGATGGCTTGGATTAAGTGGGAAACGATTTGTAAGAGTAAGAAAAGTGGTGATCTAGGAATTAAGGATTTAGCTTGTTTCAATAAGGCCTTCCTAGGCAAGTGGAAGTGGAGATTAGGTAAGGGAGATAAAGGGCTATGACGGGATATCATCATGCCAAAATACGGATCTTGGAAGGGTTTGGATAGTAATAATGACAAGTCTAATGAATCTAGATGGTGGAGAGATCTGAGAAGCATATGTGGTAAAAGAGCTAATGGGAGTTGGTTTAATGCTAATATTAAGTGACTGATTGGAAATGGGAGTGACATATCCTTTTGGGAAGACCTGTGGATTGGTGAAAATCCTCTTAGTATTATGTATCCTAGACTATTGCAAATTTCAGATCAAATAGGGAGGAAGATAGGTGACATGGGGGTTTGGAATGAGCCAATTTGGGAATGGACTTTGAAATGGAGAAGAGATTGGTTTGAGTGAAAAAAATCAACAGTAAAAGAGTTCTTACAACTTATTCAGGGTTGTATAATGAGGATAGATGTACAAGATCAATGGGTTTGGGCAGGGAATGTTCATTGTGAGTATAAAGGAAGAGAAGTTTTTAATACCTTAGTTAAGGCTGTTGGTAGGCAGAGTAACGAGGTTTTTGAGAAATTGTGAGGTCTAAAGGCCTGTCCACTGCCCAGTTGTGTGCATGGAGGGTGTTGCATAGTAGAGTTCCAACCCACTTAATGGGTCTTCCGGAAGACGATAGGTCCATGTGTGATATGTATTGATGTGGTTCATGTGAGACCTTATGTATGATGTTTGACATGAGTACTTGAAATGAAAAAGGAAAACTTATATAGAAACTTGATATGATAGACTTTAAGAAAATTCTTATGACTGATATACTTTGTTCTTTTTGCATGTATTTATTATGTTATAAACTTTCAATTTTACTAGCTTACCCTTGCTTTTCAAAATGGAGGAGATCTCTTAAGAATGAGAACTGAGCCAAACCCACATAAAAGAATGACGTCACCTTCAACCCAAAACCTTAAGGTATTAGTTGTGTTGCTCAACTTTCTCATTTCTACTCAATGTGAGACTTAGACTCACACTTGGATACCTAACATATTTTTATATATGTTTTGATGTAGTTAAAGACTTTATGACCTTGAGATGATGGTCTTCTTTTTTGTCATGTGGATAGTTGTACATAAGTTTATAAGTTTGATGTATCTGAACACTTTCTATAGTATTTTAAACCTTAAATGCATGTTAATACTTGTTAGCAAACAAAAGTAGTTTAGTTGAGAAATCATTTTTAGATAGTCTTGCTCAAGCCGGAAAATCTCGCTCAAGCGAATTTTGCAGAAAAGTTCACTCTCCAAGTCTTGCCTGAGCGAGATACAGCTTGCCTGAGCGAGATACAGCTCGCCTGAGCGAGCCTTCATATTATTAATATATATTAATAATATTATTAATATTACTTATATTATATTACTTATATTGTGATTAACAATATTAATATTATTTATATTAATATTATTGTGATTAATATTTTAATATTATCCACAAACATAGATCCGTGAGTATTACCTATAAACATAGATCCGTAGATATTATCCGCAGATATCAGTCCGTAAGTATTATCTACGGACATAGGTCGGTAGGTATTACCCACGACCTATATGTTTGTGAGTAACACCTACGGACCTATATCCGTAAATAATATATATCAAAACTACTAATAATAATATTATGCATTGTTAATAATATTCAAATTAATTTATTAATAATAACATTATTAAAGGTTGATATTATTAACGATATTAATATTTTTATTCATATTACTAATATTATGATTAATATTAATAATATTTCTATTATTATTATTATTATTATTAGTTTTATTAATATTAATATTATCACTGGTATTATTAATTTTATACTTATTATTATTATTAGTGTTAATATTTTTATTTTTATTACTTATTAGTTATAATATTATTAAAATTATTATTATTATGAATATTATATTTTTTCAAATTATTAATGTTGTTTTTAATATTTTTAATTTCTTAATATTAATAATATTATATTACAAAATATTATTAATTAAATTAGTGTTATTATTAATTATTTTTTGTTATTAATATTAATAAAATTATTATTATTAATATTAATATATATATATATATATATATATATATATGTATGTATATATATTATTATATATTTTTTTTATATGTTGAATATTATCAATTACTATTTCTTTTAATATCATTTATATTTATATTAATAATATTTTTTGTATTACTAATATTCTTCTTAACATTATTTATATTTATATGAAAAATATTTTTAATATTATAAATATTTTATTTACATTATTTTCAGTTATATTAAAAATATTTCTTATATTATTACTAAAAATTTATTATTATTTTTATTATAGTTAACAATAACATTTTGAGTATTATAATTAGTATTAATGTTAATATTATATTAATATTAATATGATAATTTTTTTAATATTATTGTTATAAATATTATTAATATTATTGTTCACCAATATTATTATTAATGTTATTTTTTATATTATAGTTGTTATTGTTAATAAAAATAAAAAAAAATATTAGTAATAATATTATTATTAACAATAATAATAAATTTATTATTGTTATTTGTATTATATCATTAATAATATTATTATTAATACTATATTTTTTATATTATTAAATTTTTTTTAATATTATTAATTATTTAATTTGTATTATTAATATTTATATTTCAGATATTTTTAATTTAATTTTTAATAATATTAATTTATGATTTGTTTTATTATTATTATTATTATTAGATTTATATTTATCCGATAAATAATTTTAATATTAATAATATATTTATTAAAATTATTATATATTTTTTAAAATATTTGTAATATTATTATTAATAATATTATTGTCATTGTTTTTATCTATGTTATTAATATTATTGTTGATATTATTTATATTATTTTTAATATTATTATTGTTGTATTTGATAAAAATGAAAATAATAATTATAAAAATAGTAATATTATTATTATTATTATGTCTTATTGGCTTTTTGCACTTATTTACATAATAGCATCATAGATGTAACTTAGAATGAAATGTCATTTGTTTGTTATGTGTTTATCTCACTCTGTTTGGGAAATTATCTCACCCACACACCATTTGTCATGCTACTGTGTAAAGCTTGTGGTTTCAAATTGTTACATTTAATATATTTACATTCTATTGTGTTTTCAAGACAAATTAAGGATAATTGGATAGCCAACAAAATTATATAATTGGATAATATTTACTATTTTACTTTTTCTTATAATGATAAAAATCATAATTTTATTATTTTTAGAAACAAATTGTCTTTTTAGATGTTAAGAAGTTATTTCTAGAAAAAAAAATTGTTTGACAATCCTAATGACATTCAAAGTGAAAGTGAATTTTTATCACTCAAAGTGGAGTTAAATGTTTAACAAACAAATCTTTTGGACACAACGTGGCACCTCCTTTACATATCAAAATATTTCTAAACTAGTTAAGCTCTGATGCTATATAAAGAGATTACAAAGAGAAAGATACAATTTCATCACTCTCAATTAAGTTATAATAACAACTTCATCACTCTTAATTAATAGATCAAACTTCAACAATAGAGAGAAAACCAATCAGATTTATGTTCTTTGTTCTTCTTATCTTAGTTGCTAGTAAGATACATATACATTTATACTATGATATAATAGCGTGACAAATAGTAATATTGTGCTAAATAAAATGATAATGGATCAGATGTGGGTGTGCAAAGAGCAAAGGCATTATGTTATAAACCAAGCGTCGGCTTCAAGGGACCATGCTTTTAGAACGACAATTACAATATGCAGTGTGTAAGAGAAGGTCATCCTAGGACGAGTTCTTCCTGCACCCTAATATGTTCTTCCTGCACTCTAATAAAAAATTTTAATACCACGATTGCCTTTATATAAGAATCTGATGACACTCCATCCGGTTGTTAATTTTTTTTAAATGACAACCCGATGGGGGTGTCATCCGGTTCTCATTTCCAAATCAAAATAATAATCGGATTAAACTCATCCGATTCTCATAGTCCAAATTGAAAAATTAATCCGTTTTTGATTTGGACTATGAGAACCTGATGTGTTTCATCCGGTTATCATTTTGATTTGAAAATGAGAACCGGATGACACTCCCATCCGGTTGTCATTTGAAAAAAAATTAACGACCGGATGAGTAGGCCATCCGGTTGTCATTTGAAAAAAAGTTGACAATCGGATGAGCAGGTCATCCGGTTGTCATTTTTTTTCAAATGACAACCGGATGGGAGTGCTATCCGGTTCTTATATAAGGGCAATTGTGGTATTAAATTTTTTTATTAGGGTGTAGGAAGAACTCGTCTCATCCTAATCGCGAATGCCAAGGCTTTAATCTCTGGAAGCTGCATGTGCATATGTAATTGAGTAAATTCATTTTTACTCACTTTTCTTTATAAATGTCTCTAATAAATTACTATTATTTGTGTAACCTATTACATTGATAAAAAAACATCTTCACTATTAATCTTTCTGTTTCTTTCTTTTCTTCTAACAAAACTATACCTCTAAAAATATCTTTAATCCACAAAATAAAACACCTTTTAAAATTTTTGTTTATTTTTAAATTAAAACGTTATGTGAATTATGCTGAATATGTATTTATATTTATTATCTTATTTTCTTCCCCATATAATATACGCATAAATTCTATAAAGATTATAAATATATTATTGACAAAAAAAAATATCATCTTTAACTTTCTAAAAAAAAAGAAAATAGAACAAATTCTTCACAGTTTTTTTTTTAAAGTAACAAGAGAGATTATTTTCAATAAATTCAATTTTAATGAAATACATTGTTTCGAAAAATGAATTCGAAATGCGTATATAATTTATCTTTAAATGTTAATTTTCAAGAAAAATATTTATAATAATTATAAACACTTAATCTTACTTCTTATATTTCTACTTTCTATATGTTGCAATATAAGAGTTGTTGATAAAAATTTAAGAAAATGAATAATTCTTTTATTTTTAGTGTAATTTTAAATAATTTTTAATTTATTTCTTGAATTTTATTTTTCTCTATTTAATGTTAAATAATTTTTAATTAGTGATAATGAAAATAAAAGTGTAATTGAAAAAAGAGTACGCACAAAAGATAACTTTTTATTAGAAAACAAAAATTATGAATTTCAAAAATTTATATATATATATAACTTTAAAATATATAAGCATTAATAATTAGATTTTTTTTAAAAAAAGTAAGACATATATATCTGTACGATGTATGTTTAAATTAAAAGATAACTTTTTATTAGAAAACAAAAATTATGAATTTCAAAAATTTATATATATATATATATATATATATATATATAACTTTAAAATATATAAGCATTAATAATTATATTTTTTAAAAAAAGTAAGACATATATTTCTATACTATGTATGTTTAAATTAAGTCAATAATACATTAATTAAATTAGTATATTAATTACACATGTAATAATATTCTTCAATATTTAAACAATATGATGTAATATATCTTACTTTAAAGAACATACATAAGAAAAAATAAAAAAAAACACACAATATTTTTATAGTTTTAAATTAAGTGTAGAGTAAGGTATAAATGTCATCTTAGTCTTGCGTCTGTCTTTTTTTAGTATTTTTTTTTCTTTTGGCTGAAGTTCTCAGGATATGTTTTTATCATTCTACACATAATAAAAGACAGATTATTATTTTTAACTTTTATATTGTAAAATTTGAAAATAAATCTTCTTATATAACATTATGGCAATTTACAAGGTCTTCAAGGTCTACAATCCAAAAGTTAATTTAAAATCATAAATGAAAGAAAAATTACAAAATCAAATGAAAAACTCACATGTCCTTCCTTCACTAACTTCACTTAATCACAATTTGAGAAAACCAATATTCACTGTACACTTCCAACATCATCACCAAACACTAGGTTATGCTTACTGTGATTCACCTCTAGCATGAATCTGCTTCTTAAAAAGGATCTTAAAATAGCATTAAACATACTAGAACTCTTATTGCAAATTAAAAGAAAGTATATAATATATGAAAACTTTAAGGAAAGACGTATAGGATGTAAAGTCTAAAGCTAAGGACTCAGAAAAGGACCTTAATGAAAGCCTACACTAAATTAGAAAAGAATAAATTATTTTTGTAGAATAATATAAATCTCTTTCTTATTTTAGAACATTTGGAAATATAGAAATTTTAGAAAATTTTATAAAAAATATTCTGTTAAAATATTTCTAGACACGACACATGTTACTGTCATTATTATTATTATTATTATTATTATTATTATTATTATTATTATTATTATTATTATTAATACTGTTGAGGTAGTTACATTTTTTTATTATATTATTATAATAGTATTGTTGTTATTAGTATTATTTTTATTAATATTTTATTATTGTCATTTTTATATAAACACACTTTTAAAATAATTTTATTATGATAGAGTTCTAACCTAACTTATTTTTAAAATAATAGTTTTAAAACTAAAAATTACAATGAACTAAAAAGTAATTTTTAAAGTTTACTATTAAAAAAATCACAATTTGCCTAATTTATTAGGGACTCATATAAGAAAAATTACCTAAGTTCGCACTTATTAAAAATGTTAGTTAAATTTATCATATTTGTATTCTATAAAATAAATAAGTAAATTTCCTATATCATCCTCAGTTATTGTTTATTGAAGATGGTAACATTTAGGTACTCTTCACATTCTACACCTATTACAGTTTTAACCTTCCAGCAAAATATGTTTACAATGAAACATTATTATTTTAATTAATTACTCACTTAGTCTAAATAATGTATTTATTGTAAAAATAAGACTATTTTAGTAAAATTGTTTAAAAAATACTATATTATATATAAGAATCTTAAAATGTAAATACATAAAATTAATAGAACAATTTAAAAATAATCTATGATAATATATAAAAGGATTTCCTTATTCGGCGTACAAAATTATTAATCTATATTTTTAAATTATTATATAAAATTTAAAAAAATAATGCATACAAAATATTAATTGTAGTGGAAAAAATAACTTGCTCTTAGTGAAAATAAAAAGTTAAAAAAACTAACTACTGACGCATATATATATATATATATATATATATATATATATATATATATATATATATATATATATATATATATA